>MDTE01181375.1_pt1 | contig 13283 bp, 12 predicted proteins | sample 811231 | NCBI WGS metagenome assembly MDTE01 (sample SAMN05326651, study PRJNA326480) | marine metagenome | isolation source: seawater | place: Indian Ocean: Red Sea | collected 2010
AGACAAATCATATTTCTTAAAAAAATTTCCATTTGGATCTTCTTTTTTTATGGCACGGAATGCAGTTGGTGCAGTAAAAAGTGATTTTACTTTATGTTCAGAAATAATTCTCCAAAAGACACCAGCATCAGGTGTTCCAACTGGTTTTCCTTCAAACAAAACAGTTGTACATCCATGAAAAAGAGGAGCGTAAACAATATAAGAATGTCCAACAATCCAACCAATATCACTAGCAGACCACCAAACATCATCTTGATTGATGTTATAAATATTTTTCATTGTCCATTTAAGAGCAGCTATATGTCCACCAATATCTCTAACAATTCCTTTTGGAACACCTGTAGTACCTGAAGTATAAAGTATGTAAGCATAATCATTAGCATTCATTTTTTCACAGTCAGCTGCTTTTGCATCTTTTATAGCATCATTCCAATCAATATCATTTTTTTCTAAAGCAATTTTAAAATCTTTTCTTTGATAGATAATACATTTTTCAGGTTTATGTTTAGCTAGCTCAATTGCCTTTTTAAGCAGTGGTTTGTATTCAATTGTTCTACCTGGTTCATAACCACATGAAGCAGATAGAATAATTTTTGCTTTAGAATCATCTATTCTGCTAGCTAACTCATTTGCTGCAAAACCACCAAATACCACTGAATGAATTGCACCAATTCTTGCACACCCAAGCATTGCGATTACAGCTTCAGGAATCATAGGCATATAGATAATGACTCTATCTCCTTTTTTTACACCTTGATTTAATAAAGCTCCTGCAAAAATTGATACTTTATCTTTTAATTCTACGTAGGTTATTTTTTTTTTTGAATTTGTGATTGGACTATCATAAATTATTGCTATCTTATTTCCATTTCCATTTTTTACATGTAAATCGACAGCGTTGTAACATGTATTAGTTATTCCATCTTGATACCATTTATAAAAGGGAGGGTTATCAGAATTTAGAATTTTTGATGGTTTTTTATACCAAAAAACATCATTTGCAACTTCAGACCAAAATCCTTCTGAATCCTCTATAGATCTTTGATAAATTTCTTGATATTTTGTCGCCATAGGCAAAAATCCCACAAACTATTAAATCATATCATTTTATCTATTGCATTATTTTATTTAGCATATATTTAGATTAATCAAACTATGCCAAAAATTACTTATATTGAACATTCTGGAAAGTCACACACCATTGAAGTTCCAAATGAGTTGAGTGTTATGGAAGGAGCAGTACAAAATAATATTCCTGGAATTGATGCTGACTGTGGAGGAGCATGTGCTTGCGCTACATGTCATATTTATGTTGACGAAAAGTGGTTTGGGAAGTTACCTAAAAAACAAGACATGGAACAAGAAATGCTTGATATGGCTTTTGAACCAAATGAGTTCAGCAGGCTAAGCTGTCAAATTACCGTAACTGACGAATTAGATGGAATGGTCGTAAAAATGCCATCAAAACAAGCATAGTAAAAATATGATCAAAACTGATGTTGTTGTAATTGGAGCCGGACCTGTCGGCATATTTGTTGTACACCAACTTGGCATAATTGGTCTTAAAGCAGAAGTAATAGATAATTTGGATAAAATAGGAGGTCAATGTATAGAGCTTTATCCTGACAAACCTATTTATGATATTCCGGCAATACCAGAGTGTACTGGAGAAAGTTTAACAGAAGATTTACTTAAACAAATTAAACCTTTTAAAGCAAATTTTCATTTAGGCGAAAGAGTACAAGAAGTTTCCAAAGAAGAAAATAATTGGAAAATTGTGACAAGTAAGAAAAAAATTTTTTTGGCTTCATGCGTTATAATAGCCGGCGGAGTTGGTTCTTTTGAGCCTAGAAAATTTTTAATAAAAGATGTAGAAAAATTCGAAAATAATGGAATTTTTTATTCAGTTAAAGATAAAAATCATTTCAAAGATAAAAAAGTTTGTATTTTTGGAGGAGGAGATTCAGCATTAGATTGGGCAATTGAGTTATCAAAAATTTCTAAGGTAGTATTAGTCCACAGAAGAAACGAATTTCGTGGAGCTGAACATAGCGCTTCAATTGCTAGAAAATTACAAAAAGAGGGAAAACTTGAAATAAAAACACCATTCCAAATTAATTCTGTTGAAGGAGAAAAGAAGATAAAAGCAATAACTATAAAAAGTGAAAAAGGCGAAATTGAAAAAATCAATACAGATTACATTCTTGGCTTTTTTGGATTAATAATGAAATTAGGACCTATTGCTGAGTGGGGTTTAAATTTAGAAAAAAAAACAATTCCAGTAAATACTGAAAATTTCCAAACAAATAAAAAAGGTATTTTTGCAATAGGTGATATTTGCAGCTATCCAGGAAAGCTTAAATTAATTTTGTCAGGTTTTCATGAAGGAGCGTTAGCCGCAAGAGCATGTTTTAAAATAGCAAAGCCAAGCGAAACATATAGATTTGAATACACAACAACTTCAAAAAATATGCAGGAAAGACTAGGCGTTAAGAAAAGTGATTGAATTATTTTATGCTAGCACTCCTAATGGTAGAAAAATATCTATTATGTTGGAGGAAATAAAATTTGATTATAAAATAACAGAGCTAAATCTTTCTAAAGGTGATCAATTTAAACCGGAGTTCAGAAAAATAAGTCCATTCAGTAAGATACCTGCAATAATTGATCATGAAAATAAAACAAGCATTTTTCAATCAGGTGCCATTCTAATTTATTTAGCAGAATTGAGCGGAAAATTTTACGATGAGGATAATAGAAATCTTATCAATCAATGGTTAATGACTCAAATGGGAGATATTGGCCCAATGTTGGGTCAACATCATCAATTTCATTATTATAATCCCGGAAAGAGTAAATTTGGAGAAGAAAGATATTTTAATATTTCAAAGAGATTATATAAAGATTTAGATGAACATCTGGAAAAATCAGATTTCTTAGCAGGAAAAAAATATTCTATTGCTGATATAGCAACGTTTCCTTGGATAGCCCGACATAGCTGGCATGATATTGGGCTAAAAAAATTTAAAAACTTATGCCTATGGTATGAAAAAATTTCTGAAAGAGAAGCCGTTATAAAAGGTTATGACTGTTTAGGCAAAGGAGAAAAAATACCTAAACCTTAATTTATAAATCAGCAAAAACCTTTTCATTTTTTTCATGTTTTTCTTGTGCTTCAATAGATAAAGTAGCTATTGGTCTAGCTATTAATCTTTTTAAACCAATAGGTTCTCCAGTTTCTTCACAGAAGCCATAACTATTGTCTTCAATCCTTTTTATAGCTTTATCAATTTTCGATAAAAGCTTTATTTGTCTATTTATCGTGCGCATTTCAACTGTTTTTTCAGTATGAGATGACGCTTGATCTACTATGTCCGGTGAAGAAATTTCTTCGTCAACTTCATTTAAATATAAGCCTTTACTGTTTGATTCTACTATTTCATTTTTCCAGTCTATTAATCTTTTCTTAAAATATTTCTTGTGTTTTTCACACATGTACTTTTCTTTTTCACTCGGGATATATTTTTTTGACATAATCAATAACAATAAAACTATTTAAGGCGGCAAGTATATTTACGTTTTTATAGGTGTCAAGTGACTTAAACTTGTATAAATTCAAAATATGCAAATTAGTAAAAAAGATATTAATAAAATTTTGACACTATTTTTAATAAGTCATATTATTATTTGGACCTTCGTCCCATACATTTTTAACATAAATTTACCATTAGACACTATAGAAGCTTTGGCCTACGGTAATGATTTACAATTAGGATATGATAAATATCCACCACTTTTCCCTTTGATTACTGAATTTGTTTTCCAAATATTCGGCAATCAAGATTGGGCATTCTATTTTTTAAGTCAAATATTTATAGCATCAACCTTTATTATTATCTTTAAATTCTCATGCGATTTTTTTCAAAATAAAATTTTAGGTCTTATTTCAATATTATTATTGGAAGGAATTTTTTTTCATAATTTTACTACACCAGAACTGAATCCTATTCTTGGTCAAATGCCCTTTTTAGCACTTACAGTTTTGTATTGTTGGAAAGCATACAATCAGAATGATAATTTAAGTTGGCTCTTGTTCGGAATTTTTGCTGCTTTGTCAGTTTTAATTTTTTATTTATCATTATACTTACTTCTCTCTTTAGCTTTATTTTTTATTTATAATATAATAAAAAATAAAAATTTTAATTTTAAATATCTTATAGCATTAGCAAGTTTTATTATTGTGCTATTACCTCATTTAATTTGGATATTAAATAACAATCCCACAACTATTAATTATGCTTTGTTCAGATCTTTTGGTGATCCTCTTACCGGATTACCAGGTCCTAAATTTATAGATCATATATTTTATCCACTAATATTTTTAGCAAAACAAATATTAATTATTATTCCTTCTTTCTTAATATTTTTTTTTATTATCAAAAAATTTAAAATAAAAATAAATTATAAAGATAAAAAATTATTATTTTTAATATCAATAACTATTTTACCTTTAATTTTAATGTTTTTTACCTCAATAATTCTAGGAGCTAGAATCAGAACTATGTGGATGACTTCTTTTTATTTGTATACGGGAGTATTTTTTATCTTTATTTTTAAATCAGAAGTTAATTTAAAAAAAATTAAAAATTTCTTATTAGCATTTTTATTTTTATTTATTTTTGTTCCTGCGCTTTATAGCGTAGACTCATATATACAAAAAGATAAAAGAACTGATTATCCTGGTAAAAAAATTTCGCAACTGGTACAATCTAAATGGGATAATAATTTTTCGGGTAAAATTGAAATAGTAGTTGGTTCAGGATGGATAAATGGATGGTATGCGCAAAATTTATCATATCATCTTGATTCAAGACCTAAATGGAAGCAAAAGTTAGAAAAGTATTCTGGCAAAGGGATTATTTGGATTAAAGGTTTTAACGAAATAGAAAATTGTTCAGGCATCTTGTATAAAATTCAAAACTTGAACGATATTTGTATGTTTAAAAACAAATGAAAAAATTTATAATTTTAACTCCTTTATATAACGATTGGAAATCTGCATCAAAATTGCTAAATCAAATCGATTTGTTAGTTAGCAATTGGCAAGCTGAAGTATCCGTAATAATTGTTAATGATGCTTCTACAGAAGAAAGATCAGATTTTAATTTTAATTTTAAAAAAATAAAAATGATCAAAATTTTGAATATGAAAGAGAATAGAGTGCATCAAAGATGCATTGCAGCAGGTTTAAAGTATATTTGTAAAAATGAGAATTTTGACCATGTTATTATTATGGATGCAGACGGAGAAGATAGACCAGAAGAACTCAATGATTTTTTTAATAAGGTTAAAGAAAATCCTAATATAACGATAACAGGAAATAGATTTAAAAGATCAGAAGGAGTTTTTTTTAGATTTTTATATGAAATGCACAAGTTAATTACACTTATATTTACTGGAAAATTAATAAAATTTGGCAACTTTTCTTGCTTACCAAAAAATCACGTACTCAAATTAATTGAGAAACCATACGTTTGGAATTCCTTCTCAAGTTCTGTTGTGCGATTAATTAATCAACGAACATCAATAGCATCTATAAGAGGTGTTAGATATGTTCAGCCTTCAAAAATGAATTTTATTGGTCTTGTTTTTCATTCTTTAACTATCATTTCTGTATTTAAAAATATTGTAATTACTCGTTCAGTTATATTTTCTCTGATTTATTTATTCTTTATTTTTGAGAATATTTCTATACTTTCCATTTTACCAATTTTATTTTTATTATTATTTGTCCTTATTATTTTAAAAATATCAAAACGGTCAAATTTAAAAGAACTCAATCAATCTCTGGACAATATTGATAGCGTCGATATTTTATGAAGCTTTAATAGTCGGTAATAAATCAAAACATGCCGTATCAATTTTAGAAGAGTATTGTCTTTTAATGTTCCATTTTTTTTTTAATCCAGCTCGAGCAATACTTAAGATACGGTGACCGTATTTGGCATTTGCGAAATCGATAGCATTCATTAACCTTCTTCTTTTTTCCTCACCATTTATTGTAGAAAAAAGGTTTTCCTCATAGATATCAGTATCATTTAATTCTGAAAGAATTATTCCAACTTTTTGATATTTGTAATTTTTTTTATATATATATTTCAAGGCAATCAAAGCGTGTTTTACTAACTCGATACTATCGTTTGTACAGACCGGCAGATCTATATTTTTTGAATTTGCGTAGTAATTTTTATCTTTCTGGAAAGGGCTCGTTCTTATAAAAACAGTTATTCGTTTTGTTGTTTGATTATCGGATCTAATTTTTTCTGCCGCATTAAGACAATGCGTTGTTACAGCTTCGTTAAGATCTTCTAATTTTGTAACTTTTTTTCCAAAAGATCTTGATACACAGCAATTTTTCCTTTTTTCTTGATGCATTTCTAAAGATACACAAGAAATTCCATTTAATTCCATTGCAGTACGTGATCCGAAAACATTTGTATTTTTTTTAATCCAATTATTTTGCATATTTTTAAGTTGATACGCTGTATGAATTCCATTTTTAATATAAAATTTAGTTAGTTGACGTCCCACACCCCAAATTTCACTTACATTAATTTTTGAAAGGATTTTATCTATTTCTCTTGAATTTATTAAATTTACAACTCCTGACTGATCTTTTTTTGCAATATAATTTGCAGCTTTACTTAAAGTTTTAGTTGAAGCGATACCTATACTAGTTGGAATGCCAGTCCATTTTAGAATGGTGTTTTTAATTTTATTTGCGTATTGAATTAAATTTTTATCTTCCACAAAGGATAAATTTAAAAATGCCTCATCAATTGAATAGATTTCGATTTGTGCAGAAAACTGTTTTAAAGTTTCCATTACTCTTCTTGATATATCTCCATACAGTGAATAATTTGATGAAAAAATCTTAACATTATTTTTCTTTACTATTTTATCTACTTTAAAATATGGTTCACCCATTTTAATTCCCAAAGCCTTAGCTTCTGTTGATCTAGAAATTACACATCCATCATTACTTGATAATACAACTACTGGTTTTTTGATTATCGAAGGATTAAATAATCTTTCGCAAGAGACATAAAAAGAATTACAATCTACTAGAGCTATTTTATTTTTTTTATAAAGCATGGATTACGTGAGTTACGACACCCCAAATAAAAATCTCAGGATTTTCTGTTAAATTAATTTTATCTCTTAATTTTTTTGAGCCGGAAGTTAGAAAGTATTCATTTTTTTCTTTTATGAAACTTTTAACAACCAGTTCTTCGCTAACATTCGCAATTACAGTAGAAAAATTTTTTGGATCTAAACTTCTATCGACCACCAATAAGTCACCGTCACGGATACCGATACTATTCATAGACTTACCTTGAACTCTAATGAGAAATGTAGAAGGTTTATTTTTTATTAAGTGAGCATTGAGATCAATATCATCTTCTACATAATCTGTTGCAGGCGATGGAAATCCAGCTCCAACTTTTTGCAAATGAAAAGGTAATACTAGTTTCATAATGTTCCTATTTTGTTCTAATTTATAACATTAGAAGATACATAGCAATATGTGGAAAAGTGTCCAATAAGTTGTATTTTGAGTCCAAACAAGAATCCAAACTGAATCAAAACAAGAACATTAAAATTAGATTTAGCTATGCTGTGGATAACTATTACTAGAATATAAAAAGCATGCTAAAGAATTTAAATTAAAAAAGAAATGAAAAAACTAACCTGTCATTGTGGAGGAGTAGAAATTCAGGTGAAACTACCTGAAGCAGGGTATGAAAAACTTATGAGATGCAACTGCTCTCTTTGTAAAAGAAAAGGTTTTATAATGACACCAGTTGATCCTAAGAATTTTAAGTTTATAAAAGGTCAAGATCTTCTAACACTTTATCAATACCACACAAAAGTAGCAGAACATTACTTTTGTTCAAAGTGTGGAATTTATACTTACTCGAATCCAAGAAGTAATCATGATAAAGTTTATATGCTGAATGTAGCGTGCATTGAAGGAGTGCAACCGTTTGAACTAAAAAATATTGTAATTAATGATGGTGCAAATCATCCTCTCGATAAAAAGAAATGAAAAAAACAGAAGTTTGTTTTTCAAAAATAAAAAATGATTATTTAAAATTTCTAAAAAAAGAAAAAATTTTTGGAAAATCAGAATCAGCAAAAATAAAAAGCCTAAAAAAAACATACATACCATTATCTTTTTGGATTGATAATAAATATAAAAAAAAGGGAAGGACTTTATTCCTAGGTTTTTCAGGAGGACAAGGTGCTGGAAAAACTACCATTGCAGGAATATTAAAAATTATTTTAACAAAATATTTTAAACGAAACACACAAATAATTTCTATTGATGATTTTTATAAAACACTCAAAGAAAGGAATAAAATGTCAATTATGGTACATCCTTTATTTAAAACCAGAGGCGTACCGGGAACGCATGATGTGAATTTAATTAAAAGATTTTTTAATTTTATTAAAAAAAGAAAATTTAAAAAATTTAAAACACCAAAATTTAGTAAAAATTTGGATGACCGTTTAAAAAAAAAATACTGGTTTAATGTAAGTAAACGACCTGAAATAGTAATATTTGAGGGTTGGTGCGTTGGAGCAAAACCTCAATCAAACCTTATGTTAAAAAATCCAATAAATATTTTAGAAAAATATTATGATAAATATAAAACATGGAGAGAATATGCTAATGGAAAACTAAAAAATGATTATAAAAATATTTTTAAAAAAATTGATCATTTCATTTTCATAAAGATACCTAACTTTAAGATGGTTTTCAGATGGAGGCTTCTTCAAGAAGAAAAGATGAAAAAAATGTCACACATAAATAAAAAAGTTATGTCTTATTATGAAATAAAACGTTTTATTATGTTTTATGAAAGAATTACTTTGCAAATGTTAAAAGATTTAAGTAAATCTGCTTCTGTGGTTATGTTATTAAAAAAAAATCATGAAATTAAAAAAATTTTTTTTAGGTAATATTTTTATGAAAAGTTTATCAAAATTTTTGTTTGTAACAATAATTGTTTTAATATTTAATGAATCTAAGGCAGAAACACTAATAGATTCTTTAAATTCTGCTTATCTAAACAATCCCAAATTAAATGCCGAAAGAGCTAAAATGAGATCAACAAAAGAGGAAAAAAGAGAGTCAGTGAGCGAATTCCTTCCCAGCGTTACAATTTCTGGTTATAGATCTGAGCAAGATAATACAGAAGGAAATTTGGCCGACTCAAGTTTGAAACCAAGAGAAGATTCTATGCTAATAGAACAAAAAATTTTTCAAGGTGGAAGCGGGGTAGCTAATTTTATGAAAAAAAAACATGGTCAAAGTTTAGGAGAATTTAAACTAAAAAAAGCTGAACAAGAAATTTTATTAGAAGCTGCAAAAGCTCATTCTGATTTATTGCTAAACAAAAAAAAAGTAAATATTAATTTAATAAATATTGATTTACTCGAAAGGCAAGTTGAAACTGACCAAAATCGACTTGAAAAAGGAGAAATAAGTTTAACAGATCTTGCACAATCAGAATCCTCATTAGCTGGGGCTAAAGCACAATTAATAGCAGCTCAAAATGATTTAGTAACTAGCAAAGCTAATTTTGAAAAAGTGATTGGAAAAAAACCGACAGAAAATATTCAGGAAATAAGAGATTTAAATTTGAATTTACCTGAAAGTTTAGCGGCTGCATACAGCATATCAAATTCTGAAAATCCTGATTTACAAATAGCTATGCTGGAATATAAACAAGCTAAATTAGATGTTGTTATAGCTGGAGCTGAGCTTTCTCCAACAGCTAAACTTTCTTATAAAGTTGCGAAGCAAGAGGATATGAGTTCAACTGTGCAAGAAAGAACTCAGCAAACTGTTACCGCAACAGCAACTTGGCCTCTGTTTTCAGGAGGTAGTAATTTATTCGGCTTAAGGAAAAATCAAGAAATTAGAAATCAAAAAGAACTCCTGCTAGAAGATAGTAAAAAACAAAATCAAACAGATGTAGCTAATGCGTGGTCAAATTACCAATCTTCAAAAAGCGTTTTAGATTCCATCAGATCACAAGTAAAAGCTGCAGAAATTGCAAATGAAGGGATAACACTAGAATATGAATCAGGAAATAGCAGGACTACTTTAGAAGTGATTCAATCGAGATCCATTTTGTTAAACTCAAGAATAAATTTAGCTACTTCAGAAAGAGATTTTCTGGTATCTCAATTCAATCTCTTGTCAGCAGTGGGTAGACTAACCGCTAATCATTTTAACTTGAAAAGATAGAGCTTTAATAAATTCTTTAAAAAAACCTTATTTTTTAAGGATTTTATTAGGTATTGCTAAAAAGAACAAAATGTGTACATTTAAATTAATGATTCGTTAAAAATTTTTAAAAAAAAGGAAAATGAATATGACTAAAAATAATCTAAAAATAGTAAAATCAGGCAAAAACCAAGACGTGGAGAACAAAGAGAAAAATAAAGCATTAGAAGCAGCAATTAGCCAAATAGATGATAATTTTGGAAAAGGCTCGGTTATGAAACTGGGTCAAAAAGTGGCTGTAAATGTTGAGGCCATATCAACAGGATCTTTGAGCTTAGATTTAGCGCTTGGGATTGGAGGACTTCCAAAGGGAAGAGTTATAGAAATTTATGGGCCAGAGTCATCTGGTAAAACAACACTAGCTTTACAAGTTTTAGCTGAAGCACAAAAAACTGGTGGTATCTGCGCTTTTGTTGATGCAGAACATGCTTTAGACCCAGTTTATGCTAGAAAATTAGGTGTAAAAACTGAAGAGCTTTTAATATCACAACCAGATACAGGTGAACAAGCTTTAGAAATAGCTGATACGCTAATTAAATCTGGATCAATTTCTGTTTTAGTAATTGATTCCGTCGCAGCTTTAACACCAAGAGCAGAATTAGAAGGTGAGATGGGAGACCATCATGTTGGATTGCAAGCTAGACTAATGAGCCAATCTCTTAGAAAATTGACAGGATCAATAGCAAAAACTAACACAATGGTTATTTTTATTAATCAAATAAGAATGAAAATTGGAATAATGTTTGGCAATCCTGAAACAACATCAGGAGGTAATGCTCTTAAGTTCTATTCATCAGTAAGAATGGATATAAGAAGAATAGGAGCCATAAAAGAAAAGGAACAAATTATTGGAAATTCTACAAGAGTTAAAGTGGTTAAAAATAAAGTTTCACCACCATTTAAAGTTGTGGAGTTTGACTTGATGTATGGCAAAGGAATTAGCAAATCAGGCGAATTAATAGATTTAGGTGCTAAAGCTGATATAGTTGAAAAATCAGGCGCTTGGTATGCTTATAAAGGTGAGAAAATTGGCCAAGGTAGAGAAAACGCCAAGATTTTTCTTGAAAAAAATCCAAAAATAGCCGCGGAGATTGAAATGGCAATTAGGACAAAAGCAGGCTTAATTTCTAAGAAAATTGAAGGAAATCCCGCAGTAGAAAAAACTGAATCAAACAAAAAAAATTAAATAGTTAAACTATTAGCTCTCTTAAGAAAGGCGCCTAAATAGGCGTCTTTCTTCGCGTCTAGACATCATTCTAAAAAACTGTATTTATAAGGTAGATGGGTGAAAAAACATTAAAAAGTGTAAGAAAATCTTTTTTAGATTATTTCTCAAATAAAAAACATCGCATTGTTGAATCTAGCAATTTGGTACCAGGCAATGATCCGACATTGATGTTCACTAATTCAGGCATGGTTCAATTTAAAAATGTTTTTACAGGCCTTGAAAAAAGAGACTACAAAAGAGCTGTAACATCTCAAAAGTGTGTTAGAGCAGGCGGAAAGCATAACGATTTGGAAAATGTAGGCTACACACCAAGGCACCATACCTTTTTTGAAATGTTAGGAAATTTTTCCTTTGGTGATTATTTTAAAGATGTAGCTATTGAATTAGCATGGAACCTAATTACTAAAGAATTTAAAATATCAAAAGATAAGCTTAGTGTGAGCGTATATTCTGAAGATAAGGAGACTTTTGATTTATGGAAAAAAATTGCAGGCTTACCTGAAAGCAGAATTTACAAAATATCTACAAGTGATAATTTTTGGACGATGGGAGATTTAGGTCCTTGCGGTCCATGTTCTGAAATATTTTATGATCATGGAGATCATTTAAAAGGAGGACCTCCGGGAACTAAAGAACAAGATGGAGATCGCTTTATCGAAATATGGAATCTTGTATTTATGCAATTTGAACAAATATCAAAAGATAAAAGAATAAATCTTCCGAAACCATCAGTAGATACTGGAATGGGTTTAGAAAGAATTTCTGCTTTACTTCAAGGGACTCACGATAATTATGCAACAGATCATTTTAAAATTTTAATTGAAGCTTCTTCAAATTTAACCAGAGCGAAAGTAAATAAGGAAAATATATCAAGTCACAGAGTTATAGCAGATCATCTTAGAGCTAGTTCATTTTTGATAGCAGAAGGAGTTTTGCCTTCAAATGAGGGCAGGGGCTATGTTTTAAGAAGAATTATGAGAAGAGGGATGAGACATTCGCACACTCTGGGTAGCAAAGAACCAATTTTCTATAAAATGGTACCAACTTTAATTAACGAAATGTCAGATTATTATCCAGAACTAAAAAGAGCTGAACCTTTAATCACAGAAACTTTAAAAACAGAAGAAGAAAAATTTTCATTATTACTTAATAGAGGAATAGAAATTTTAAACAGTAATTTAAATAAGGTAAAAAAAAATACTTTTCCAGGCGACGTTGCTTTCAAATTATATGATACTTATGGTTTTCCACTAGATCTTACGGCTGATATCTTAAAAAATAAAAATATTAAAATAGATAATGCTGGATTTGATAAAGAAATGGAAAAAAGTAAAGAATTGGCTCGCGCCAATTGGAAAGGATCTGGAGATAAATCTATTGAAGAAAAATGGTTCAAAGCAAGAGAACATCTAAGTCCTACAGAATTTTTAGGTTACGAATTTGATAAAGTTGAGGGAGTTATTATTAAAATATCAAAGGGTAAAGATTTTGTTAATGAAGCAAAAACTGGCGATGAAGTTGAAATAGTAACTAATCAAACACCTTTTTACGCTGAATCAGGCGGGCAAGTTGGTGATCAGGGTGTAATTTATTCAAACGACTGCAAAGCAGTTATTATAGATACTCAAAAAAAAATGGGTGACCTTCATGTGCATTATGGAAAAATTGAAAAAGGGTCTTTAAAAGTTAATCAAA
>MDTE01011017.1_pt1 | contig 13282 bp, 14 predicted proteins | sample 811231 | NCBI WGS metagenome assembly MDTE01 (sample SAMN05326651, study PRJNA326480) | marine metagenome | isolation source: seawater | place: Indian Ocean: Red Sea | collected 2010
CTTGAATAGTTTAAAACAAAATCTAACTCTTCATGATTGATTAATTGATAAGACAACAATCTTAAGTCACGAGTTGCGGTAATTTTAGAATCCTTTTGTCTCAAAGATCCTGCCGCTGCATTTCTTGAATTTATAAAAGTAGGTATACTTTCTTTTTCATTTAATCTATTTAACTCATTAAAACTTTCAAGCGGCATATAGATTTCTCCTCTTACTTCTACGATTCCTTGTATATCTTCTTTTAACTTCAAAGGAATATTTTTAATAGTTTTTACATTGTGAGTTACATCTTCGCCAATAAATCCATCCCCCCTAGTTAACCCTTGGACAAGTAAACCATCTTCATAAATTAATGAAATAGCAAGACCATCTATTTTTGGTTCAATAACAATTGGAAATAATTCGTTATCTGTAATCTTTTCAAGTCTTTCAAGCCATTTCTTTATATCATCCATATTCTCTGCATTGTCAAGACTGTACATCCTTCGTTTGTGTTCTACTTGCTGAAAAGCATTACTTGGTGTTCCTGTAACTCTTTGAGTTGGCGAATAATTTAAAATCAAATCCGGATTAGAATTTTCAATATTTTTTAATTCATTATATAACTTGTCATATTCTGCATCTGACATTGTCGGTTTATTAAGAACGTAATAATCATGCTCCGCTTTAGATAGCTTATTAATTATTTGCTTTACTTTATTACTATCCATTACTTAGTTTTCTCTAATACTTTTGAGGATATTCGTCCCCCGCCAACAACTTTTGTTCCTTGATAAACAACTCCAAACTGTCCTGGTGCTACTCCAAATGTTGGTTCATCTAATATAACTTCTAATTCTCCTTCTCTAACTGTCTTAATTTTACAAGCCAAGTCTTCAGAATTATATCTAGTTTGAATAGTGAGATTACTAGTTACCATTTCATTTACAAAAGAGACATCTTCAAGTAAGAAATTACTTACTAGCAAATCATTCCTTTCTCCAATGTGTACATTTTTTGAAGATACATCTATTTTTGTAACATATTTAGGTTCTCCCTGTCCTCCTGGAAGTCCTTTTCTCTGTCCAATAGTAAAACCATGCACCCCTTTATGTTCTCCTACTTTAGTTCCTTTTTTATCGATTATTTCACCAGATGAAGAAATATCTATTCGTGTATTTACAAATTTTCGATAATCTTTTTTCCCAACAAAACAAATGTCTTGACTATCTTTTTTAAAGGCTGTTTTAAGACCTAGGTCTGCAGCAATTTGTCTTACTTCTGGTTTCGAAATAGTTCCAAGAGGGAAATCAATGTGCTGTAATTTCTCTGCAGTTAGCATATGTAGAACATAGGATTGATCTTTATCTAAGTAATCTGCTTTATGAAGCTCATAGTTATTCTGGTTATTAATAATTTTGGCGTAATGACCTGTAGCTACTTTCTCACATTTTAATTTTTTCGCTTGTGTCAAAAAATGATCAAACTTAACTGATCTATTACATTCAACACAAGGATTTGGTGTTAAGCCCTTAGCGTACATTTCTACAAAATTATTTACTACATCTTCAGAAAATGATTCCGTGTAATCCATTACATAGTATGGAATATCTAATTTTGCAGCTACTTTTCTAGCATCTTCACTGTCTGAAGCAGTGCAACAACCAGTTTCAGGCATTTCTCCATTAGGCCCTTCCCAAAGTTTCATAGTTACACCTATAACTTCATGACCTTCTGATTTTAATAAGGCCGCAACAACAGAAGAATCTACGCCACCACTCATAGCAACTAATATCTTCATGCAATTTTCTCCAATGAATTTAACAATATTCTTGCTGCTTTTTTTCCATCCCCAAGATTTGTTGACCATCCAAAACTAAATCTTAAATGATTGTTAATGTATTCTTTCTCCACTTTCATGGCTTCAAGCACATGTGATGGTTTTTGTGCACCACTAGCACACGCTGAACCTCTTGAAACGCCTAATCCATTAAGATCTAAATCTACCATCAAAATTTCTGAATTTACTTTCTCAAATTGAATATTACTAATATGTGCTAAACGTTTTTCATTTTCACCAATGACTTTTACTTTGAAGTTATCTTTAACAATTTGCTCAAATTCTTCTTTTTCCTTTAACATTATTTCAATTTCATCATCAAAATTATTCTGTTGCTCTTTAAGAGCAGACGCGAATGATGCTATTCCAGCTACATTTACAGTACCGGCTCTTCTTTCAAGTTCTTGTTTTCCTCCATGTAGCATGCTTGGCAATTTAAATTGATTACTAAGAAACATAGCCCCAACACCTTTAGGTCCGCCAATTTTATGAGCTGATATAGCAGCACTTTGAATCCCATCTTTATGAAAATCTATTCTATCTGAGACAACAGCCTGAACAACATCTGAATGAAATAATGTATTAGAATTTATTTTCTTTATTTCTTTTGATAACTCTTTAATTGGTTGAACAATCCCAGTTTCATTATTGGCCCACATCGCTGAGGCAATAATAGTATTTTCATTTATTGCCTTTAAAAAGCTATCCTTATCTAATACACCGTTTTCAAAACATTTTGTAAATGTAACTTGGTAGTCATTTTCCTGAATCCATTGAGCAGATGCGAGGACTGCCTCATGTTCAATATCTGTTGTTACTAAATTAGAATCTGGACTTAAATTTTTATTAAATAAAGATTTAATACTCCAATTGTCTGCTTCTGTTCCACCACTCGTAAAAATAATCTCATTTGGAGTAACGCCAAAAATTGATGAAATGATTTCTCTTGAATCTTCAAGAATATTTTTGGCTCGTCTAGACAAGTTGTGACCACCTGAAGAATTGGCAAAACCTTCATGTTCTGCATCAATAAATGCTTTAATCGCAACTTCCCTCATTGGAGTAGTTGCCGCATGGTCTAAGTAAAGATATTCAGATTTTTCCATATTAATTTATTCTACTTATGAAGTAATATTGTTTAACAAGCAATGAGTAAAACAATTAAAGTTTCGATAATAATTAAAGCACCATTAAAAACAGTATGGAATGAGGTTTCTAAACTTGAGAATCATTCAAATTGGATGAATGATGCAGAAAAAATAGACTTTTTAACTAAAAATAACTCTGGTGTTGGTGTAAAAATGAAAGTACTTACAAAAGTAGGACCAATAAAACTGTATGATTATATGACTGTGACTGAATGGATAAAAGAAAAAACTATAGCAGTTGATCATACTGGTATAGTTTCAGGAAAAGGAAGATTTAATTTAGAAAAATTAGACGAACATACTACTAAATTTGACTGGGAAGAAACACTAAAATTCCCATTATATTTAGGAGGTACTATTGGTGAATTTTTTGGTGCACCAGTCCTAAAATTAATATGGAGAAAGAATCTGAATAATTTGAAAGAAATATTTTAAATGAAAAAGTTTATTCTAATAAGTTTATCCCTTTTGATTTTAATTCAATGTAGTCAATCAAGTCAGTCTGAATTGGTTGAAGAAGATAACTCTTCTGAAGAACAAAATATAACTTTAGATTATCAAGGTTTAGGAAAACCTTCACAAGAATTTGTATCGAACTGGAATCAACTTGTTAGCACAATCTCAGAAGATGAAGAAACTATTCTCTACTTCTCAATGAATCCAGACAATGTCAAATGGACTTCCGAAACAAAGGAGGTCCTCTATTATAGTTTTGGAGACTCAGGAAAAGATTCGGACATAACCAATGTTTTTGTTATTAATATGTTTATAACTGATGATATTGTATCTAGAGTAGAGTTTTTTGCACCAACTACAAAAGAAGAAGCTAATGCTCAACAAACTAAATTATTTTTTCTTTTAATAATTGCTTTATCTGATGAAACACTAGACAAAGATGAAAGAGAATCTATCTTAACAAATCTTGGACTTTACGACAACGTGAGTGACCCTAAACAACTTGCTGGAAGTGTAACTAAAAATGGAGTTCAATATATATTGGAGCCACTTGTTGAAAATAATTTCTTATTTGGTCTTTCTCTATATACAAGTTTCGTTTCTACAAGCGGTACTAGTTAGGTAGCAATAACTTCTTTAACTCCAGGCACTTTATCCATTAATATTCTCTCAATTCCACTTTTTAAAGTCGCTATTGAAAGAGGACATCCTTGACAAGCTCCTAACATTTCAATATTTACTACTCCATCATTTACTGAAGCAAGTTTAATATCACCACCATCAGCTTGAACAGCCGGTCTAATGTATTCTATAGTTTCATTTAAAACTTCAATATCAATATCAGCATTATCATCCCTATTTTTAAGGGTTGGAAATTCAACTTTATTTTCCTCAATCATACAATTTAATTATATTCAATTATTGCTCCAAGTGAACTTAAAGAGCTAACAATATCTTCATAACCTCTTTGAATATGTTCTATGCCTGTAATATTAGAAAATCCTTCAGCCTGTAAAGCAGCAATTATAAGGCTTGCTCCTGTTCTAATATCAGTAGAATTAACTGGCGCCCCAGATAAGTGGTTTACTCCTTTTATCATTGCATGTTGCCAACCAGTTTGAATACTTGCACCCATTCTTTGAACCTCGGGAATCCATTGAAATCTTTGATCATAAACATTTTCTGTGATTATAGATGTTCCATTGGCTTTTAATAAAAGGGATCCAAATACTGGTTGTAGGTCTGTTGCTATTCCAGGAAATGGAAGAGTCGAAAGCTCTATGGCATTTAAATCTCCTTTATGAGAAATTTCAATTGAATCATCTTGAATATTAATTTCAGCTCCTATTTCTTTAAGTTTCTTTATTTCCATTGGTAAATTTTCCGGATTAATTCCAGAAACAACTCCTGAACCTTTAGTTGCAAGAAATGCTGATAAAAAAGTCCCGGCTGCAATCCTGTCACCTATAACCTGGTGTTCAGTTGGGTGTAAATTATCTACTCCTTCAATTATTATCTCGCTTGTACCCTCTCCAGTAATTTGAGCACCCATTTTTTTAAGCATTGCAACAAGGTCAACTATTTCAGGTTCTCTTGCAGCATTTTCTATAACAGTTTTTCCTTGAGCTAATACAGCTGCTAATAAGGTATTCTCAGTAGCTCCAACAGACGCATAAGGCAAATTTATTTCTACACCTTTAAGGCCTTCTGTCTCCCCTGTCAAAACACCGTGATCTAAAGTAAACTGAGCACCCATTTTCTCTAATGCGTCTAAATGCATTTGAACTGGACGTGGCCCTAATTCGTCACCACCAGGAAATGCAATCTTTGCTTTTCCTTTTCTTGCTAGTAAAGGACCTAATATAATAATCGAAGCTCTCATTTTTTGTACTAATTCATAAGGAGCCTCAATCCCTATTTCCTTTGGTGAGTTTATCTTTAATTTATTCTCATTTAATTCTGTTGTTATTCCTAAAACTTCAAGCACTTCTTGCATGTATAAAACATCAGTAATGTTTGGGACATTTGTAAGCGTATATTCTCCTTCAGAGAGTATTGGCAAAACCATCTGTTTTAAAACAGCATTTTTTGCACCTTTAACTTGTATACCACCCTTTAATTGGTGATTACCTTCTATTACTATTTGTTTTTCCACTATCATTGATACTACCCAAAGATTTAAGTGTAACAATATTTTTTATGTCAGAAGCAATAGAAATTTATAAAGCTAATAACCACGACGAGGCCTCTTCATGTTTGTCTAATCTAATAGCCAATAATATTATAATTTCTGAGAATAAAGATTATTCAATAGGCCTATCTGGTGGTAATACTCCTAAACTTGCCTATTCTATGATGCTTAATGATATTAAGGATTTCTCTAATGTCATTTTATGGACTATAGATGATAGGTGGTTACCATTAACTGACGAAAATTCTAATCAAAAAATGATAAATTCTAAGTTTGAACAAACAGACGCAAAAATTTTAAGTATCAAATATTCTGGTGATAATCCAATGCAAGATGCAGATTTTTATTCCAAAAGCTTAAAAGAAAATATTAATAACTTTGATTCAGGAGTGATTGGTTTAGGTGATGATGGTCATATAGCTTCTTTATTTCCAAATACAGCCGGTCTAAATGAAAATGAAAAACTAATTATCGCAAATGAAGTTAATATTATTTCAAAATGGAGAATTTCATCAACTTTTAAATTATTAAGCAGTATCTCAAATCTATATTTATTAGCCACGGGAGAGGATAAGAAAGAGATATTAAAAAAAGCATTAAATGGATCTGGTTTACCAATTAATAAATTGCTTGAAATGAGAGAAAATACAGTAATTATCACTGATCAGGATATTTAAAAATTAAACCTATATAGAGTGGGAAAGAGTCGCCTTTGTGTCAGTTTGAACCACTAACACTAAATCCTTCTACCCTGTTGGATGGTGACTCACGTTTACTTTTAATTTATTGGAAGGATACAAAGTGTTAGTCAGAAACTATCTTCAAATGTTACTTACCTCTGCTCTATGGGGTTCTTCATTTCTACTTATGAAGCTTGCACTAGTTGAATTAAATCCATTTCATATATCTTTTTACAGAATATTTATTGGTATGTTATTCATGAATTTATTTATAACGAAAATCGATAAATTGAGTAGGAAAGATCATTTTAATATAGCATTGGTTGGTTTACTTTGGATGTCACTACCTTTTTATCTTTTTGCTGCTTCAGAGGAAACAATTTCATCAAGCCTTGCAGGACTAATTAATGGCTCAACGCCAATATTTATAAGTATTGTTGGCGTTTTCTTCTTTTCACAAAAAATCAGTAGTATTCAAAAAATCTATCTTATATTTGGGTTCGCAGGAATATATGTTCTCTCATTTGGATTTAGTAAAGTAAATATAGATCTTGAAGTTGGAACATTTTTGGCATTAGTAGCTTCAATAAGTTACGGCTTTGCAGCAAATATAGTTCAACCTTTAATTAAAAAATTTGGAGCACTGAACGTATTAAAGATTGCTTTAAGGTATGGAAGTGTATTTTCATTTATATTATTTTCATTAAATACAAATATCATGATTCCTACAGTTGAAGAGTCCCTTTTCCCAATACTCTTACTAGGAGTTGGAAGTAGTGGGATAGCATTTCTATCTTTTTACAAACTTATTGATGATGTTGGTTCAATTGTTGGTTCAATAACTATATATCTCGTTCCTATTTTTTCTATCTTTTTTGGATATATATTTTTAAATGAAGAAACAACATTTATTCAAATGGTTGGAATTGCAGCAATTATTTTTTCTGCTTACATGTTCTCAAATAAAGAATCGTAGTTTTTTGGTTGAACAAATATTGCTTCAGAAACAGCTGCCAACTCTCCATTATCTAAATAAAGCTCTGCTTTATAAAGAGAGCCTTTGTCATTTACAGAATCTCTCCAAGCTATAGATTTGACAAATTTAGATGAAGGATTTACTGGTCTAATATATTTAGCCTTAAACTCTTTTGTTACTACCATCTCACCAAGCATAAAGCTCAGAGGTCCCATTACTACATCCATCCATGAATCAATAATGCCTCCAAGAGTTGAGTCCATAGGGTTAAAATACTTATCCTGAACAGGAAATTTACATATCATCTTATCCTCTTCCTTTATAAAATCTACAAACTCTCCCTTTAACTCTTTATAAATATTAGGAACTGGCAAATCTCCCCAAGTGCGATCTTTCATAATTTAATAATTTTAGTAAAGATAAAAAATAAGCTGTCTTGATTAATTCAAGACAGCTTATACAGGGTTAATGAGTTACAATTTTTAATTTAGTTAAAGGGTATGACAGATTTATGTACCCTTTGGATGCCAAACGGTTTTTGTTTCTATAAATGGCAATATAGAACTTAAGCCATCTTCGCTAGGTAAATGAAATACTCTTTTAACTGAGGTGGATGCATTTTCATTAATTATTTTTAAATTTTCTTTATTTAATCTCATGTAAGATACGAGAGTATTAATCTCTACATGTCTACTTGCATCATCGAGAATTTTTGAAAAATCACCTGAAAGCAAGTTCAAAGCACCGGGTGGTAAGTCTGAATTATTAATATCTTCTGCAAGCTTCAATGCAAGAACTGCATTTTTTTCAGATAAATTAATTACTGAACAACCAATTGATAAAGCAGGAAGGAAAGATCTTACTAATTTATCTATAGAAACTTCAGTAGAGTTTAAAGAAAAGACAACACCTATAGGCTCTTGATGTGAAATGTTGAAATATTCACCAACAACAGGATTTAAGTTTCCAGTAAGTTGTTCCCATTTATCTGCTAGACCTGCATACCAAACAATAGTATTTATAGAATTATCAATATCCTTATTAGCGGCTGATTTTGTAAGTCCATGATCTAATAGTATGTCAACATAACTATCTCTATTTCCTTCTATCATTTCAGATAGTCTGTAAATAATTTGTGTTCTGTTGTACTGGCTTAGTTTATTCCAACTCTCAAAACCTTTCTTAGAAGAAGTTACAGCATCTCGAAGATCTTTTTTAGAAGTAAGAGGTAATTCATAATTTTGACTCTTTAACTGGACTGTATAAGTTTTACCTGACTCAGATCTTACATATTTTCCATCTACATAATTTTTATATGTTTTTTTCACATCTGTCATGATCGAACCTTTAAATATGAAAGTAGTCCATGCCTACCTCCTTCTCTTCCAAAACCTGATTCTTTATACCCACCAAAAGGTGAAGATGGATCAAATTTGTTAAATGTGTTAGCCCAAATAACCCCAGCATCTAATCTATCTGCAGTCCATAAAATTTTGGAGCCTTTTTCTGTCCAGATACCAGCTGATAAACCATACTCTGTGTTATTTGCAATCTCAACTGCCTCTTCAGGTGTTCTAAAAGTTAAAGTAGTTAATACAGGGCCAAAAATTTCTTCCCTTGCAATGTTGTATGATGGCTGAACATTTGTAAACAAACTAGGTTTATACCAATATCCAGTAGAAGGAAGTTCACATTCTATTTGAAATAACTCCCCTCCATCATTTACACCTTCATTAACTAACGAGGTAATCTTTTCTAGTTGTTCTTTAGAGTTAATAGCCCCAATATCTGTATTCTTATCTAGCGGATTACCAACTCTTAAAGTTTGCATTCTTTTTTCTAGTTTATTTATAAACTCATCATGAATATCTTCTTGGAGTAACAATCTACTTCCAGCACAGCAAACATGTCCTTGATTGAAAAATATGCCATTCACAACACCTTCGACTGCTTGATCTAGTGCAGCGTCGTTATAAACAATATTTGCTGCTTTCCCTCCTAATTCAAGAGTCAAGCCTATGTCTCTTTCTCCAACTGCATTCTGTATATATTTTCCAACCGATGTTGAACCTGTAAATGCAATTTTTGAAATTCCTTCATGATTAACTAATTCTGCACCTGTTGTTCCATCTCCTGTAACTAGATTAAAGACACCTTTAGGAAGATCTACTTCTTCACATAACTCAGCGAATAACAAAGCTGTTAATGGGGTGGTCTCAGCTGGTTTTAATACAACAGTATTTCCAGTTGCTAAAGCTGGCGCGACTTTCCAGGCAAGCATAAGTAAAGGAAAATTCCAAGGAATAATCTGACCAACAACTCCGTAAGGCTTCATCTCCTTTGTTCCCCATGAAATATCTAATTTATCTGCCCACCCGGCAAAATAGAAAAAATTAGCAGCTACTTGAGGTAAATCAAAATCTCTTGATTCTTTTATGGGTTTTCCTCCATCCATACTTTCTAAGACAGCAAATTCTCTTGACCTCTCTTGTATTAATCTTGCTAATTTATATAGATATTTAGCTCTTTCACTAGGTGGAGTTTTTGACCATCTTTTAAATCCTTCTTTGGCCGCATTTACTGCTTTATCTACATCTTTTTCGTTCCCAATTGATATTGAAGCTAATACTTCTTCAGTAGATGGAGATACTGTTTTTAGATAGTTTTTAGAATTTGGTGTCGAAAATTTACCATCAATAAAATGGCCATATTTAGCTTGTATAGATACAATACTGTCCGACTCTATAGATTCTGAATATTCCCATTTGTCCATATTTAACCCCTTGGAAAATAATAACTAGATTGATAGGCATTAGTTTTAAGTTTTCTAATTTGTTTTAATACATCATCCAATAAACTTGAGGCACCAAACCTAAAATAATCAGGACTAAGCCAATCTTCACCTAGTTCTTCTTTAATGATAATTAAATACCGTATAGCATCCTTAGAATTTCTAATACCACCAGCTACTTTTATTCCTGCACTAAAGCTAGTACTCTCTTTAAATTCATATACAGCCTTTGCCATAACTAAGCAGGCTTCTTTTGAAGAACCATTAGATATTTTTCCAGTAGAAGTTTTAATAAAATCCGAACCAGCAGCTAAAGCAACTAAGCTTGCCTTTTTTATATTTTCATATGTTCTTAATTCCCCAACTTCAAGAATTGTTTTTAAATGTTTATCTCCACAGGCTTCTTTAAGTGCAACTATTTCATCAAATACTTTTCTATAATCTCCTTCAAAAAATGCTTTTCTATTTATAACTATATCTATTTCGTCTGCACCTTCATCAATTGCATATTGAGTATCAAGTAATTTTGACTCTATAGGAACTTGGCCACTTGGAAAATATGATGATACTGAAGCTACTTTAACATTTGAGGTTCCAATTATCTCTTTAGCTGTTGATACGAGTGAAGGGTACACACACACTGCAGCGGCACTAGGAATCTCCTCATCACTCGGGTCAGGTCTCATTGCTTTTGCCGTCATCTGGTGCACTTTTCCTTCAGTATCTTCACCTTCTAAAGTTGTTAAATCACACATTGCAACAATATAATTTAGAGCTTGTAGTTTAGACTCTCGTTTTATGCTTCTAGTTGATAAAGAGGCGACTCTTTCTTTAACACCTATTTCATCTACTTTTACTCCATCAAGCAACTCAATAACAGAAGCCCAAGGGAGTGGACTGGTTAAAGTTTGACCATTGATTTTGCTCATTATTCAATGGTAAATGGAAAAAAGGTTTATTAATAGAGAATTTTTTTATCTTAAATAACTAGAAAACCAGCCTATTTTCGCACGTTGGTTGGGGGGCAACCCAAAATGTTTCTTAGGCTGATTCCCTAATTTATATATTTTTAATGTAATAAATAAATAAATTTACTAATAGTTCATGGATGTTAAATGATTATTAACTAAATGTTTCATTATTGTTTCTTAAAAGTCTATTCTTAGATAAGCATGTCAAAAAATATTTTAGTTTGTGTTGCCTGGCCCTATGCCAGTGGATCTAGACATTTAGGTCATATCGGTGGTGCTTATTTACCTGCTGATATTTTTGCAAGATATCACCGTACAATAGGCAATAATGTTTTGATGGTTTCAGGGAGTGATGCTCATGGAACTCCAATTACTGTCCGTGCAGACGAAGAAGGTGTTACACCTATTGATATTGTTGAAAAATATCATGATGAATTTTTAGGGTATTGGGATAAGTTGTCTATTTCTTGGGATAACTATACAACAACAATGACTGAAAACCATAAAGAAATAACACATGACATATTTTTAAAATTGCTTGAAAAAGAATACATCTATAAAGCAAAAACACTTCAAGCTTACGATCCAAGTGAAAATAGGTTTCTTCCAGATAGATATGTAGAGGGCAAATGTCCTAAATGTGATTATGAATCCGCACGTGGAGATCAGTGTGATAGCTGCAGTTCAACTCTAGATCCAGAGGAATTAATTAACCCTAAAAGTAAGATATCAGGAAATAACGCTGAGTTTAAAGAAACTGAACATTTCTTTTTGAGGTTAAGTGCTTTGGGGGAAGACTTAATACCTTGGCTCGAAACAAAACAAGACTGGAGACCTCATGTAATCAATTGGGCAAAATCTTTTGTTAAAGAAGGATTGCAAGATAGAGCTATTACAAGAGACTTAGATTGGGGTATAGATATACCTGTTGATGACTTAGGAGATGGAAAAAAGATTTATGTATGGTTTGAAGCAGTTATAGGTTATCTGTCTGCATCTATAGAGTGGTCAAATAATGATGAGTCAAGAAATTGGGAAGACTGGTGGAAAAATAAAGACGCGGAATCATATTATTTTATCGGAAAAGATAATGTTCCATTCCATTCAGTAATTTGGCCAGCTATTTTAGCTGGATATGGTGACCTGAATTTACCAACCAATGTTCCAGCTAACCAATACATTCTCATTAAAGGTGAGAAAGCTTCTGCAAGTAGAAGCGTTGGTAAATCACTTTCAGAATATTTAGAAGAGTGGGAACCAGATGCAATAAGATATACATTAGCATCTGTCTTGCCAGAACAAGCTGATTCTGAACTTAGCGAGAGTGAAATGATTAGAAGAAACAATGAGGAACTAGTTGCAACATGGGGTAATTTAGTACAAAGAGTATTTACACAAATTGAAAATAATATTGATAATATCAAGGAAGCCTCGGATGAGACTGGAGTAGATACTACTCTTCTAAAATCAGGAGAAGAAGCATTTAATAAGGTTGGAAAACATATTGAAAAAATAGAGCTAAAAGCGGCCCTACAAGAAGCAATGCGTTATGTATCAAAAGTAAATATTTATCTTAATGAAACAGAACCTTGGAAGGTTATTGGCGAAGACAATAAGCGAGCTTCTCGTGTTTTGTACACTTCATTAACTGCCATAGATGCATGTTCTAATCTACTATCACCATTTATGCCATCTACTAGTAAAAAAGTTAGTAGTGCTATTCCAAAAGAGAGTAATAATCAATGGAGTATGAATTCAATAAAAATAGGCACCCAAATAGAATCCATCGGGCACCTATTTAAAAAGTTTGATTAAGACTTAGAGTCTTGAAAAACCTTATCTATTTCATCAATCATTGAAAGCAGTTCTTCTCCAACTGCAGGGTCTTCTGTTTTTTTAGCTTCACCAGCTTTTTTTGTTGCATTCCAAAATAAGTCATGAAGGTTTGGATATTTTTCTAGATGTTCAGGTTTAAAATAATCTGTCCATAGAACCCATAAATGATGCTTTACTTCTTCTGCCCTTTCCTCTTTGATTGTGACACATCTTTGTTTAAAACTTGCATCATCTGATTCGTGATATTTTTTAGCAGCGTTCAATACAGACTCAGCTTCTATCCTTGCTTGTGCTGGATCATAAACTCCACAAGGCAAATCACAATGAGCATAAGCAACATAAGATGGTTTAAATAACTTCATAAATCTCCTTTAATTATCTATTATTAATTTTAGTAATAAAAAATAAAAATGA
>MDTE01019695.1_pt1 | contig 13282 bp, 13 predicted proteins | sample 811231 | NCBI WGS metagenome assembly MDTE01 (sample SAMN05326651, study PRJNA326480) | marine metagenome | isolation source: seawater | place: Indian Ocean: Red Sea | collected 2010
ATAACGTTTCTACTTCTGCTAGAAATCTAAATTCTATTTGTTTGAATTTATCAATGTTTTTAAATAAATGAATAAACCAAAATTGCTAAGATTGCCGCAACACCAGCATAGATTAAAATTTTTTGATTTTGTTTCTTTGGTTTTAATTGATTGTGTTGTTCAATTTTTTCTTCTGCTGATGTCTCACTAGATAAAGTTTTTTTAGGCGAAATTAATTCTGAAAATTTTCCAAAAAATATATCTGCCATTTTTTTAGCTGTCATATCTATTAATCTTGATCCAACCTGTGCAATTTTACCACCAACATTAGCCTCAACCTCATAAACAAGATTAGTACCATTTTCATGATTCTCTAATTTTACAGTTGCTTCTCCTGAAGCAAAACCTACTGGAGAATTACCCGAGCCAATTATTTTATAGCTATTTGGTGGATTTAAGTCAGTTAATTCAATATCTCCAGTAAAACTTGCATTGAAAGGGCCGATTTTATTTGTTGCTTTTGCAGTAAACTCTGTCTCAGTATTTTTAATAAATTCTTCACATCCAGGAATAGCTTGTTTTAATATTTCAGGATTATTTAAAGCTTCCCAAACTTTGTTTTTATCTAAATTTATTAAGTATGAACCTTTTAATTTCATTAATCTTCAAAATTATAATTAAATTTATACATTTTTCTATAAATTTCTAAAATTAGTTTTATATTTTTTTGTTTGTTGAAAATTTATTTCGTCACTATAATTTATCAAACCATAAAGGTTATCTAGATCAAGTGGCAAATTTATTTTTATTAAATCAAAAATTTTTAGTATAGGAATGATGAAAAATAAAGGAACTGGTAATATATTCTTATTATTTGAAATTATTTTTATTAAATTTTTGAACGTTATTGGCTCAATTGTGCATGGATATAAAATTTTTGAATAATCAATTCTATCATCTCTATAAATCTCTAAGATAAAATCAAAGAGATCATCATAATTTGTTAAATGTAAATTAAAATTACCTTTTCCTATCATAGGAATAATTGGAAATATATTGCAAATCTGCTCAATTTTTTTAATTATTTTTGAATTTGATCCAAAGAATAAACCTGGTCTTAAATTTATAACGTTGTATTTTTTTGAGTCTTCCTCAATTTTAAATTTTGTTCTGCCATATATTGATTTTGAATTTCTAAATGCACTAATTGTTGAAATATTAACTATTTTTTCAACTTTCATTTCTCTAGCTTTTTCAAAAAGTTTTAAAGACCCTGTAATATTTAAATTCTTATCAAATTTTTTTTCTTTTATCTTAAAGTCATAAGATGTGTGAATTAATAAATTACAGTCTTTAAAAATTTCTTTTTCAATATTATCTATCTCATTTAGTTTAAATTGTATTTGATTATGATTATTTGTACTGGATAATTCTATTACATCCCATCCTAAATTCTTAAATTTAGAAACAAGATAGGATCCTAAATATCCATTTGAACCTGTAATTATACATTTTTTCATTTTGTTATATCTTTTTTATGTTTTTTGTTGTCTAAGATCATTCTCAAAATATTATTTAAAGAAAAAAAAGTAATTGGAGATGTATCAATTTCATTAAGCACTGAAGAATCGGATATAAATATATTCTTTGTATTGTTTAATCTTCCATACTTATCAACTCCTAAAGGTAAAAATTTATTTTTAGTCATTGGAATTGATGCACCTAAGTGATTAGAAGCACCAATTTGATTAAAAAGAACTTTTTTAATTTCAAGGTGATTATTTTTTTTATTAAATATACTTATTTTTTTTATTAATTTCCCTTTATTAAATTTTTTGTTATTTATTCCTAAAATTTTTATTTGATTATTTTTTTTACTGATTTGAATTTTTCCTGAACAATTTTGATTTAAATAACATTGAGCAACGAAATATCTGCCTTTTTTTTTAAAATCTGTATTTTTGAAATAACTTGTAAAGAAAAGACTTAATACATTTTTAAATGAGTATAATTGGCATGAAAAATTAATTTTATTTAAATTAATTTTAAAAAACCTCGTTTTTATATCTCTTTTTAATTTTATCAAAGCATAAAAATGTTGTGTTTCTTTTAAGTAGATTTTTCTTATATTTTTAAAAGAATTTAAAATAAGTTTTGAGGTTTCTATTGGACCACAAGAAATGAATAAATTTTTAAATTTTATTCTCTTGTTTTTTTTTTTTAAAAAATCATACACTTCAATAGTTGAAGTTTTAGCATTTATCTTTTTGACAAAGCTATCATTCAAAAATGATACTTTTTTATTTTTTAAAAATCTTTTTAAGTTATGAGTGCTTTTTTTAGAAACATCATACTTTTTTTCACAGAAAAATGGATCTCTAGTATTGTTTATATAAAAAAAATTTTTTGAATTAATTCCTAATAATCTTAATAAATTTTTAAATTCTTTGCTATTTTTAAGAAATTCTCTTTTTTTCAATATATAATTTTTTATGTCATAATCATTAATATTACCTATAACTCCACCCCAAAAATTTGATTGACCACCATCTAAATGTGAAATTAGATATTTGCAATTTTTCACACTTAATTTATTTATCTTTCTAATTTTATTGGTTAACTGTAAAGAATTATTTAAAATTTCACCGTCTTTCTTAAAAATTAAACTTAATAAAGATTTATTTTTTCTTTTAATCTTATCAGCTGGTGAAATAACGGTAGATTTAATTCCTTTCTTATAAAGAGCATAGGCAACTGTTAGACCTGAAAATCCTGATCCAATAATATAATTCATTATTTTTGTTTGGAGTTTTGTCTAATTAAATCTAATAAAAAACCAAAAAACAAAGATATAAAAGCAACAATTAATGAACTTGCCATAATCATCATAAACAAAATCGATTTGATATAAATGCTTAATATTAAAAAAACTATAGAAATAATTATAAAAAATATAAAAAATAACAAAAATAATTTTAAAGGATTGTAATATATAATTGCTTCTACAATGTATTGAAGTGTTCTTAATGAGTCTCTAAATATTCGAACATGGCTGTTACCTTGTCTAGCGTCATACTCTATAGACTCATACTTAACAAATTTGGCATTCAACATATATGCTAGTGTTAAGGAAGTTGTAAAACTAAAAGTATTACAAAGTTGTTGCAAAAAATTTAAAACTGTTTTTTTTGAAAAAACTCTCATCCCAGAATTTATATCTACTATGGTTCGACCTGTAGTCCATTCCACTAAAAATTTTAATAATTTTCTAAATATAAATTTAGCAAATGAACCATCATATTCTTTTCCTTTCCGCGCTCCTACGACCATATCTAATCCACCACTCGAGTCAAAACTGTCTTCATAAATTTTAATTAGTTCTGGTATATGCTTTGGTGGATATGAGCCGTCAATATCAGAAATTACAATCGTATCAAATTTTGCATTTTTAATTCCTGTTTTTAAGGCAGCACCATAGCCCAAATTATGTGGGTGTGAGATAACTTTAACGTCTAAGGATTTTAATTTTTCCCTGGAACTATCTGTTGAACCATCATCTACAACAATAATTTCATATTCTTTATTGATTTTAGTAATTTCTTCTTTTATTTTTGAAACATTGTTCTCAATTGATTTTTCTTCATTATAGCAAGGTAAAATAATCGAAATCATAATTTGTTATCTAGATTATTATTTATAACCCATTGACTCAAAGAAATTAAATTAAAAATTTTGTAAGTTTGGTCAATTTTCATGTTTTGATGACTATCCCAAATATAAATTAATTCGTTATAATTGAATAAGCTTTTCATAAAATGAGTACTCAATAAATCGTGTGACATTTCTTTAAATTGTTTGTTGTTTATGAACCAAAGTCCTATAGGAGTATTAAAGCCACTTTTCTTTTTTTTGAGTAAACTTTTTGGTAAATAAGACTTTATAATTTGCTTCAAGATTTTTTTTCTTTCAAAAATATTAATCTTATATCTTATTGGTAAAGAACAAGCATATTCAACTAACTCACTATCAAGAAAAGGTAATCTTGACTCTTGAGAATTATACATTGTTGATCTATCAACTTTATATAAAATATCATTTGGTAACCATGTTTTAAAATCTATATACATATATTGATCTAAATAATGTAAATCTTTTACTTTTTGAATTTGTCTATCTACGTAATCTAAAAAATTATGGTTTATTGAATCTTTATCAAATTTATTAAAAAGTTTACTTTTTTCTTCATAAGAAAAAATTTCTCTCCAAAGGACATGTGAATGATGATCTTTAAAATGTAAGCCATTAACAAATTTATTTATTTTATATTCGGTACCAATTTTTCCAAGTTTTGTTTTAAAAAGTTTATTTGGAATTTCTTTTAAGAAATTTGATTTAGTACTTATTTGAGGAAAAAATTTCCTGTAAATATCTGCTATATATGTATCATAACCTCCAAAAAGCTCATCTGCACCATCGCCAGATAAAACAACTTTAGATTTTTTTTTAGAATATTTTGATAGATAATATGTTGATATGAAAGAGGTATCTGACATTGGTTGGTCCATGGCATCAATAATTTTAGGAAATTCATTTGTTAAATCATAATTAATTGGAACTTCATAATGATTTAAATTTATATTCAAATAATCAGTAATAATTTTTGCATCATCTGACTCATTAAACTTTTTTTCTTTAAATAAGATATTATGAGCTGACATTTCATGATTATCGATCTTTTTTAATTTTAATGAAATTGCACTTGAGTCTATTCCTCCAGATAAAAATACTCCATTATTAACATCGCTAAACATTTTTTGCTTAATAGATTTTTCTAAAAGAAAATTTAATTTTTTAGATGCTTCAACAAAGCTATCATTAGTTTTTTTCTTAAAAAAATCCTCAAGAAACCAATATTTATTTATTAAAACTTTTTTGCCATAATTTTTAGAATTTAAAATTATATAACTTGATGGGCTGAGTGATTTGATCTCATTAAAAAAAGTTTTGTCATTTATTAAATAATTTAACGAAAGATATTCGTTAATACTTTCTGAATTTAACTTTAATGAATTTTTTATATCATCTACTTGTAAAAATGATCTAACTTCTGATGAGAACATAAAACCATATTTTTTAGAAAAGTAATAAAATAGTGGTTTTTCTCCAAATTTGTCTCTAGCAATAAATAAATATTTTTTTTTATCATCCCAAATACAAAAAACAAACATACCTTCTAATTTCTTTAAACATTCTGTGCCCCATTGATTATACGATTTTAAAACTACTTCTGTATCACCATCAGTATCAAATTTATGACCTAACAACTTTAACTCTTCTTTTAATTCTTTAAAATTATAAATCTCCCCATTGAAAATTATAACATTTCTATTTTGTTGATCTTGCATTGGTTGTTTTGATTTTTTAAGATCAATAATTGATAATCTATTATGCCCTAGAGAAATATTTTCATTGTTAAAAAACCCTTTATCATCAGGGCCTCTATGAGATAAAGATTTAGTCATTATTTCTACAATTTGAGGTGAAGGTCTTTTTTCAAAATTACAAATTCCTGAAATACTGCACATATCAATCTTTCTTTAATTTAACCAAATAATACCCATTAATAATCTCTATATTAAATGTATCAAAGTTTTCAGATGTTTGAGTACAAGGAGCATTGTTATATAAACACAAAACTTTTCTTTGAGAAGAATAAAAATTTTTTTCATCTATATAGTAAATATCTAGTATTTCATTTTTATTTATTTTTTTAAATTCAATTGGTAAATTTTGTAATTTATTTGAACCAGAAATCTTAAAATAATTATCATAAATTCTAGGCCATGGTGCTTGATTATAATCTGCTGTATAATTTTTAACTATTCTATTTATATTTTTTACAAAAACAAAAGTTGATAAAATTATCAAAAATAACCCCAATATTTTAATACTTTTTTCTTTTGAAGATTTATTAGAAAATAAACTGATGATTGGAAAAAAAAGACAATAAACAAAAATTGCTAAATATGAAGTACCATATCTACCAAGTGGAAATTTATATATCATAAGAAATAATCCAATTGATGATAATATAATGAGAATTTTATATCTTTCATCATTTAATGAACTATAGAATTCTTTTTTATTATCTTTAAATAGATACAGACAAAAACTTACAATCAGTAAATATAATATAAAAAAATCGATTTTTTTCTTAAAAGTATGTGAATGTTCAGAAATATAATCTTTATTTAACCAATTAAAGTTTTTAAGATAATTTTGTTTCTCTTTAGTTTTATGTTCATAATTTTTATAGTCAATATTTTTGATAATATCTTCCCATCCTTTTGCGTGTAATTCCGAAAATTCACTTGAATTTCTAGCTGCAATTCTAAATTTTGCATCATTAGAATACCAGGACAAGTTATCAAAACATGTAATACTAATTGGATAGACTGCACAACCAGTTACTAAAATATTTTTTACCATCCAAAAAAGTAAAAAAAATAATGAAAAAACTGGAAATGAACTTAAAGATGAATAGTGTTTTTTCTTAATCCAAATGTAAATGGCTAAAAGTATGAAAATAATTAAAAAGGGTCTGTTTAAAAAACAAAATAAAGATATTAATGAAAATAACTTAAAATTTACTTTATTTTCTAAAGAAAAATCTTTTTTTATAAATAATGATAATAAATAAAATGCATATAAATGACCAGGTGTATCATTTCCATAATCACTATATCTGTTCATCTCAATTAAAAAGTAAGATGCTAAAGTAAAAATAAAAAATTTATAAAATAAATCATTATCACTTTTGGAAAAAAAATTTCTCAAAAAATAATCAATAAGATAAACACCTATTAATGCATGTGGAATCGTAACACCCAAGTCTTTGAAAATATAATTATTAAAAATTGCAGAAATATATTGAAAAATAGATGTGGCTCCAAATAATGGATTTAAATTTGCAGATCCAATTATAATCTTAAAATCATTTAAAATTCTAACATATGGTAAGTGGTATATTCCAGCATCTGGTCTATTAACATTATCAAAAGAAATAAAAATTGTTGCTACTAAGGAAATTAATAAAGAATGAAAGATTATTTCTTTAATTAATTCTATTTCTCTTTTTTTACATACTCTTACAAATAGGATAAGTGGAAAAACAAAAAGAATGCTAGCAACTAATTGATCTATTTTTAGAAAAAAATTTAATAATAAACTTATAAAACTTATAAAGATTAATCCTATTATACCTTCTTCTGATAATGAAAACTTATAATCATTTTTTTTTTTATTGATAAAATTTAAAAAAAAATTCCCGACTGAAATTGTTAATATTGAAGCGATAAATAAGAATGAAAAAATAATTATCATTATTGATTAATTTTATTAATTAAGTATCATTTAAGTTGTTATATTTATATTAATACTTAAATTATGGATGAAAATACTAAAAAAGAATTACAATCATCAGCTTTTGAAAGATTGATTGAACACCTAAGAGATAGAAAAGATGTCCAAAATATTGATTTGATGAATCTTGCTGGGTTTTGTAGAAACTGTTTATCTAAATGGTACAGAGAAGAAGCTGAAAAAAAAGGAATAAATATTTCAGATCCTGATGCTAGAGAGCATGTCTATGGAATGCCATATTCAGAATGGAAAGACAAATATCAAAAATAATTATTTCTCTTTAAGTCTCGGGAATAGCTCTACAAAATTACAAGGTTTATGATTTATATCTAATTGATGTTTTAATATTCCTTCCCATGCATCAGTTACTCCGCCTGATGATCCAGGAAGAGCAAAAACATATTTTCCATTAGCAAGAACAGCGCAAGCTCTCGATTGTATTGCTGAGGTACCAACAGATTTTATACTTATATGTCTAAATACTTCTCCAAATCCTGGAATATGTTTATCTGCAATTTCATCTAAAGCCTCTGGAGTTATATCTCTTCCAGTAAGACCTGTTCCTCCAGTAGTTATAATTGCATCAATCTTATCATTTTTAAGCCAATCTTTTAGTATCAAAACTATTTGATCCTTTTCATCTTTACATATTTTTCTATCTAACAAATTATGATTAGCCTCTTTTATTTTGTTAACTAAGATTGAACCTGATTTATCATTATCAAAAGTTCTAGTATCTGTTACAGTTAAAAGTGCTATGTTTACTTTCATAAAAAATTTTTAATATGTTTATATTATCAATATTATTTCTAATAACAGCTATTTTATACTCAAGTGTTGGTTTTGGTGGAGGTTCAACTTATTTAGCTTTATTGCTAATATGGGAAATTCCATACTTTATATTTCCAGTCATAGCTTTGATTTGTAATATAATTGTTGTTACAGGAAATTCTTTTAACTATATCAGGGCCGGAAATCATAACATCAAATTACTAATACCATTTTTAATCGGTTCAATTCCTTTTGCATTTATTGGGGGAACTTTAATTATTAATAAAGAAATTTTTGAAATTCTTCTTTTTATAGTTCTATCTTTTGCTGGGTTATTATTGCTCATCAAAAATAAATCTTATGAACAAAAAAAAATTGTATTAAAAAAACTGAATTTCTTTATCTCAATTTTTATAGGCTCTATTCTTGGCCTTGTTTCGGGAATAGTAGGAATTGGAGGAGGAATTTTTTTAAGCCCAATTCTTTTTTTGTTAAAAGCTGATTATCCTAAAAATATTGTAACCACCGCATCACTATTTATCCTTATTAATTCAATATCTGGAATTTTTGGTCAATTAACAAAAGAAAATGTTATCAATGAAATTACTGCATATTGGCCATTATTTCTCTCTGTTTTTATTGGTGGACTCTTAGGTAATTTTTTAAATTTGAAAATTTTTTCTAGTAGAATTATGGCACTTACAACATCATTATTAGTTTTATTTGTTGCAATAAGAATGGGTTTTAAAATATTTATTTCATAATGGATTTAGATTTTTTTAAAAAAGTAAGGATACTAGATGGTGGAATGGGACAAGAACTTCTTGCTCGAGGCATGAAACCAAAGGGAACTTTATGGAGTGCCAGTGCTTTATTAGATGAAAAATATCACCAGCTACTTTTTGATACACATTTAGATTTTATTAGAGCAGGTGCTGAAGTAATTATTACAACTACTTTTGCATCAAGAAAAATGAGATTAAAAGAGAACAATTGTGAAGATAAATTTGAATACATAAACAAAAAAGCAGGACAAATTGCTCAAAAAACAAAAGATAATTTTCCTAATGTTATAATTGGAGGTGGATTACCTCCACAAAATTATACATATAGAGCCGATACACGATCTAATGATGAAATTAAAAATGATTTTAATAGTCAAGCAAAATTGATAAACCCATATATAGATTTTTTTTATTTTGACGTCTTAAGTAGTATAAATGAAATAAAATTAGGAATCGAAAGTATTAAAGAATTCAATAAACCATATTTAGTAGGTGTTCATATTTCTGAAGGTACGAAATTACCAAGTGGTGAAAAAATTTCAGAACTTCGTGATAGTTTTGATACTGATAAATTATTAGGTTTAACACTTTCTTGTGTGTCGCCAGAAAATTTTGAACTAAATATAAATGAAATTAAAAATTTAGGGATGTTTTTTGGTTTTAAATTAAATGGTTTTATAAAAACTAATCCAATACCAAAATTTGATAAAAATAAAAAGACAGAAAATCCAAATAAACTTCTTGGTATTCGAAAAGATTTGACACCGAAAAAAATGTCCAAATTTGCCAAAAAGTTTAAGGATGAAGGAGCTACAATTCTGGGAGGTTGTTGTGAAACTAAACCTCAACATATCAAGGAAATGGCAAAGTTAGTTAAAATAATTTAGAGAAATTTTATGTTTTCTTGTAATATATCTGTGAATGAAAAATCTAAGCGATCTTACTGCTGTAATAGTTACTTTTAACACTTCTGAAGAAATTATTCTCAATTGTTTAAGATCCATTGATAAAAATGTAAAGGTTTTAATTGTTGAAAATTCAAATAATTTTGTGCATGAAAAAATTGTTGAATCAGAATTTTCTAATGTAGAAATCATTTGTACAGGTGAAAATTTAGGTTACGGCAAAGGTAACAATTTCGGTATAAGTTATGTAAAAAGTGAATATGTGTTAATTCTTAATCCAGATGTAATCTGTGATAAAGAATTTTTTTTCAATATACCTAAAGTGATTAATGAAAATCAAGATTTTGCAATAATTGGTTGTCAATATTTACAAGACAAAGTGTTTATGCCTGCAGGATTTTTTAATATAGAAAATAATAATAAATTTATAAGTAAATTTAAAAACAGAGACATTAAAGAAATTGAAAAAGTAGAATGGGTTACTGGCTGTTCAATGTTAGTAAATTTAAATAAATTTAATCATAAAGAAATATTTGACAAAAAATTTTTTTTATATTTTGAAGAATTTGACTTATGTTTAAATCTTATTAAAACAGGTAAAATTATATATACTTCAAGTAAATTAAAAATACATCATTTGGGTTTTAAAAGTTCACTAGATAAAAATACTCTTAATAATTCAAAAATAATTAATGTAAAAGATTGGCATTATATGTGGTCAAGTTTTTATTTTTATAAAAAAAACTATAGTTATTTATTTGCAATCAAAAAACTTTCAGGTAAATTTTTTAGATCATTATTTAAATCAATATTTTACACTTTACTTTTTAAAAAAGAAAATCGAGAAAAATATTTAAGTAGATTTTTAGGATTATTAAATTCAATGTTAAATAGACCACCAAATTATAGGGGTTGACGCTAAGTTGCTTTTTTAACAAAATAGATACCAACTACAACTGCTATGAGTGAAATTAATACTTTAAAAGTTATCAATTCCTTTAAAAAAATATAACTTAAAATTGTACCAAAAATTGGAATTAAATAAGAAACTTGAGATTGAAATATCAATCCGTTATTTACTAATATTCTGAATCTTAAAAGCCAAGCAATTCCTGTTGACACCAAACCTAAATAAATAACAGAAATAGTAGAGTCGAGTCTTGGAATTATTTGCCATGGTTGTTCAATGAAGATTACAAGAGGTATTAAAATAATTGTGGCCCAAATTAAAATTGATCCTGTAACATTTTCATTTTTTTTCTTACTAATTTTCAAAGTTAAAACTCCACCAATAACATAGCAAGTAGAACCTAATAAAATTAATAATGCAGAATAAAAATTATTTTCATCTATTAATAAATTGTCTGAAAATAAAAAAATTATGCCAGAAAAACCAATTAATATCCCTACAGTTTTAATAAAATTAAATTTTTCATTTTTTGTATAAAAATGACCTAGTACTGTTGAACTTAGAGGAGTTGTAGACATTAAAATTGCAGCCAAATTACTTTGAACAGTTTTAACCCCATATGCTATTAAAAAAAATGGAGCGACTAGATTTATAAAACCTATCAAGGCAAACCAAAACCAATCCTTTGAGAACGCTTCAATTTTAATATCTTTAAAAAAACAAAGTAATAAAACTGGAATTGCTCCAAAAAAAACTCTTAAAAAAGCTATTGTTACTGGGCCAAATGAATAAGTTGCTATTTTAATATTAAAAAAGGCAGAAGCCCAAATTAATGCTAAAATAGTAAGTAATAAATAATCAAATAAATTTGGTTGTCTCATTCAGTAATATCTTTAACAGAACTGTTAGTAATTTTTTGTAAATTATTGAAATTTATTTTAAAAACACAGTTAGGATGACCGGCTGCAGCATATAGATATTCAAATCTTTTGAGAGAACTATCTATAAATACAGATATCTTTTTTAGATGACCCACAGGTGAAACACCTCCAATAGTATATCCCGTAACATTTTTAACTTCCTCAGCTGAGGCCATTAAAGCATTTTTTATATTTAAGTCTTTTTTGATTTTATTTAATGAAGCTTTTCTATCACCTGCAACTAGATATAAAGTGAAGGTATTTTCTGTCTTAAAAAGTAAACTTTTTACGATAGCACCAACCTCGCATCCTAAAGATGAGGCAGCCTCAACTGCAGTTCTTGCAGAGCTATTTAAAACGATAACACTTAAATTAGGATCAAATTGTTTTAAAGAATTTTGAGCTCTTTTTACTGGTTCTTTATTTAATAAAGTCATTATTCAACTTTTAATTGTTAGTTTTTTATAAATAAAATAATACACTTATGTAAAAATTGCATAGGTGATATTAACTAAAAGAGCATTATTTATCAGTCTTTTTTTGTTATTACAACTTCCAGATTTATAAAGGAGAGATTATGAGTACAAGCGATGTATTAAAAATTATAAAAGATAAAGAAATTGAATACGTTGACCTAAGATTTACCGATCCTAGAGGAAAGCTTCAACATGTAACTATGGATGCTAAAATGGTAGATGACGGTATGTTAAAAGAAGGAATTTTTTTTGATGGATCATCTATAGCTGGATGGAAGGCTATTAACGAATCTGATATGATCCTTAAACCTGATACATCAAGAGCAATTGTAGATCCATTTACGTCTCATAACACATTAAATCTTTTTTGTGATGTATTAGATGCAATAAAAAAAGATCCCTACGAAAGAGACCCTAGAGGCACAGCAAAAAAAGCTGAGGCCTACTTAAAGAATTCAGGTATTGGGGACAAAGCATTTTTTGGTCCTGAGGCTGAATTTTTTGTTTTTGATGATGTAAGATTTAAAAATGACATGAATGAAACTGGATTTAAGATTGATAGTAAAGAGGGTCCATATAATTCAGGTAAAGAATATGAGAATGGAAACATGGGTCATAGACCAGGAATTAAAGGCGGTTATTTCCCAGTCCCACCAGTTGATAGTGAACAAGATATGAGAAGTGAATATCTAAAAGCTATGAAAGAAATGGGAATTAAGGTAGAAAAACATCACCATGAAGTTGCTCCTAGCCAACATGAACTTGGGATGTACTTTGGAACTCTTGTAGATCAAGCAGATAATTTACAACTTTATAAGTATGCTGTTCACATGGTTTCTCACTCATTTGGAAAAACAGCAACATTTATGCCTAAACCTGTTAAAGGTGATAATGGCTCAGGTATGCACGTTCACCAATCGATTTGGAAAGGTGATACTGCATTATTTTCAGGTGATAAATATGCGGGTTTATCAGATACTGCTCTACACTATATAGGTGGAATTTTAAAACATGCAAAAGCTATAAATGCTTTTTCAAACGCTACAACGAATAGTTACAAAAGACTAATTCCAGGATTTGAAGCTCCAGTTTTATTAGCTTATTCAGCAAGAAA
>MDTE01024624.1_pt1 | contig 13282 bp, 13 predicted proteins | sample 811231 | NCBI WGS metagenome assembly MDTE01 (sample SAMN05326651, study PRJNA326480) | marine metagenome | isolation source: seawater | place: Indian Ocean: Red Sea | collected 2010
AGAGTTAGGCAAATTGAAGAAAAAGCTTTTGAGAAACTACAAAAACAAGTTTCAATTATTACTCAATAAATTATTCCTATCTATCGTATGCACTCTATCAGGACCAGTGGAAATTATTGAGATATTTTTTTCTATTTTGGACTCTAAAAAATTTATATAATCTTGGGCCTTTTTAGGTAAATCATTCCAGTTAGTTAAACCAAAGGTTGATTTTTGCCATCCAGGTATAGTTTCATATATTGGCTCTAATTTATGATGAAAACTTTCATTAAAAGGTAGATAATTAAATTTTTTTTGTTGAGTCTTATAACCAACACAAACTTTTATTTCTTCTAATTCATCTAAAACATCAAGTTTTGTCAAAACTACATCAGTTATTCCATTTATGACTATCGATTGACTTACAAGAACAGTATCAAACCATCCGCAACGTCTCTTTCTTTTTGTAACAGTTCCAAATTCTTGACCTTTCTCAACAAAATGATCTCCTATTTCATTATGTAATTCCGTAACAAATGGTCCAGATCCAACTCTAGTTGTATAGGCTTTTGTAATACCTAATACATTATGATTTTCTTTTATACCGAAACCCGTACCTGAAAATATTTGTCCTGAAGATGTATTAGAAGAAGTTACATATGGGTATGTACCAAAATCTATATCAAGTAAAGAACCTTGAGCACCCTCAAATAATATAAACTTGTTTTGTTTTCCAGCATCATTAATTATTTTCCAAGCAGGTGCGCTATAACATATAATTTCAGCTGAAATATTAACTAGTTCCTGATATGTTTTTTCAAAATCTAAATTTTTTTTAAATTTACTTAATCTTGGCTTGTGAAAATCATACAAACTTTTAATTTTATTTCTTAGATTTTTTTTGTCTACTAAATCACATAATCTTATAGCTCTTCTTCCAACCTTATCTTCATAAGCAGGACCAATTCCTTTTTTAGTGGTTCCAATTAAATTATTACCTAATGAAAGCTCATTGATTTCATCAATCAATTTATGAATTGGAAGTATCAAGCAAACATTTTCAGCTATAAATAAATTATCTTTATCAATTTTAATTTTTTGATCTCTTAAATTTTTAATTTCATTAATTAAAGCCCAAGGATCTAAAACTACTCCATTACCAATTATACATTTTTTGTTTCTAATTATACCTGAAGGTAATAGATTTAATTTATATACTTTATTATCGACTTTAATTGTATGCCCAGCATTATTACCACCCTGAAATCTTGCAATGTAATCTGCCTTTGACGACAGCCAGTCTACTATTTTTCCTTTTCCCTCATCACCCCATTGAGTTCCTACTATTGTATAAAACATTATATTTTTTTAATTTTATTATTTTCGTAAACGTGAGTACAAAGATATTGTTTTGCAGATAATCTTATATCAGAAGTATCACCAAAAAAAGAATGTATAATATAATTTTTTTTAATTAATTTTCTCTTAATATCATCTAAAGTATCAAATGGTATTAATATTTTTTTTGTTTTGTTTTCAAAAGAAGAAGCTCTTATCACGGTATCCATAAAGCAAGTAAATCCAACCGCAGATTCCTCACTTAAACCTTTTTTAATCTTATAACGTCCCCCACTAGCAACTTCTCCCCGCACATCTCTAGCAAAAAAAGTAAATTTTATTCCATCATGATAATTTTTATTATCGATTTCAGTAAAATCTAGAACTATCTGATCTTTATTATTAAAATTAATTTTTTTTGATATTTTTTTTATATTTTCTATCTCAGACCTTAATGAATCGGATAATTTTAAATCATTAATTTTTTCATCTAAACCTTTAAAACTTCCAGTTAAACTAAATAGAATTTTTAGTAATAATTTATCATCTTTATCCTTAATTAAACTTAAGGAATTTTTTGTATCTTTTTGTCTAATAAATAATTTAAGTTTATTTAAAGTATTCAAATCTTTAATTTTAGAAAAAATATTTTCTAAAAAAATTTTTGATGTTAACTCTAATGTAATATTTTTTATGCCAATTTCTTTAAGAGATTTATATGCTAAATTAATAATCTCTATATCTGATAAAATAGAATCAGAACCAATTATTTCAGAGCCTACCTGTAAAAACTGTCTCTCAGGACGAAGCATAGAACCTTTTTTTCTAATAACTTCTCCATAATAACATACCTTAATTGGTCGAGTTTTATTTTTAAACCTTGATGATGCAATTCTAATAATTTGAGGAGTAATATCATCTCTTATAAATAGCTTAGGCTCATTTTTTTTAGACTCAATAATAAATGCATTACTATTATTTTTTTGATAAAATTCTAATAGTGGTGTTTTAATCAAATCAAATCCATTTGAAATAAATATATTGATAATTTTATTTTTATACTCATGTTCAACATTTGTACTAAAATCAACATGGTCCTTAAAGCCTTCAGGAATTAATGATTTATTGTCCAAGAGTTTTCCTAATTTCTGTTTCTAAGATTTTTGCTTGGTGTTTAATTTTTTTCAAATCCTTACCTTCAACTAACAATCTTATAAGTGGCTCTGTACCTGATTGTCTAATTAAAACCCTTGTATTTTTATCTAAAATCTTTTTCTTATTTAAGTTTTTAATATTTTTTAAACTTTTTAAAGATATTTTTTCATACGGAATATTGATTTTAATCTGGGGAAAATTTTCATATAGATCAAAAATTAAACTAGCAGGCTTTTTTATTATTGAAATAATTTCTATTACTTTTAGTGCTGCTAAAATACCATCTCCAGTTTTTGAAAATTTAGATAATATTATATGACCAGATTGTTCTCCTCCAAGAATAGAATCACATTTTTGCATTTCTTGAATTACATTGATATCTCCCACAGAAGATCGTTTTAATGTAATATCTAAATTTCTTAGTAGAAAATTTTCTAGTCCAAGATTCGACATAACTGTAGTTATTACAGGAAATTTTGAATTATATTTTTTTTTATTAATTAAATACTTAGCAAATAATGCTATAATTTTATCTCCATCAATCTCACTGCCCTTATCGTCTACAATTATTAATCTATCACCATCTCCATCAAAAGCAAAACCTATATCAGCTTTTTCCTCAACTACTTTTTTAGATAGCTTACCTACATTTACAGCACCGCAATTATAATTAATATTTTTTCCATCAGGTTTATTATTTATAGATATAACTTCATGTCCTAATTCCCAAAAAATATTAGGGGCTATTTCATAAGTTGCTCCGTTACCACAATCTAAAACTATTTTTAATTTTTTAATTTTCACTTTTTTATCTAATGTACTTTTTAAAAATTCAGAATATCTGCCTGAAGCATCTTTAAGTCTAATAGCTTTACCTGTGTTAACTTCACTATTAAGAATTTTAAAATATTTCTTTTTATTTAAAACAATATCTTCAATTTTTTTTTCTAACTTTGATGTTATTTTGTATCCATCGGAATTAAAAAATTTAATTCCATTATATTCATAAGTATTATGAGATGCGGTTATCATTACACCAATATCTGCTCTTAAAGTTCTCATCAAATGAGGTACTGCAGGTGTTGGCAAAGGCCCAACTAATATTACTTCCATACCCATAGAAATAAAACCAGCTGTAATTAGAGGTTCATATAGATATCCTGATAACCTGGTATCCTTACAAATTATTACACGTGAATTGATTTTTTTTTTAGATTTTAAAAGATACCCAACTGTTTTAGATATCTTTAATGTTATTTCTGCAGTAAGTGGCTCCTGATTGACTAAACATCTAATACCATCAGTTCCAAAAATTTTACCCATATTTCCCTTTTATTGAAAATATCAGTTAAAATAAAGAGGTATGATTTAATTAATTAGTTTGAGGCGCTGTTGTTTCCCCAGTTTTTGGTACTGAAGTTTTAGGTGTTGGATTAGCAGATGGTTTATCGTCAAAATCATCTCTAGATGGTTTTATTCCTTTGATGAGGTCTTTAATTTCATCGCCAGATAAAGTTTCATATTCAAGCAATCCTTTTGCTACGATATGAAGCTCTTCAATATTATCTTGTAAAATTTTTCTACAATTTTTATCAGCTTCTTCAGCTAGAAGTCTAACCTCTTCATCGATTATTTTTGCAGTAGAGTCGGAGAGATTTTTTGATTGAGCAACTGAATGACCTAAAAAAACTTCTTCGCTATCATTATTATATCTTAGATTACCAAGTTTTTCACTCATACCCCACTCTGTAATCATTTTTTTTGATAAATTAGTAACCATTTGAATATCGCTTGCTGCACCATTTGTGATTTTGTCTTTTCCAAAAATAATTTCTTCAGCTATTCTTCCTCCAGTAGCAATAACTAGATGTGCTTTCATTTGATCAACTCTCATTGACAGTTGATCTCTTTCAGGAAGTCTCATTACCATTCCAAGGGCTCTCCCTCTTGGTATAATTGTTGCTTTATGAATAGGATCAGAAGCAGGAGAATGAAGGGTTGCAACTGCATGACCAGCTTCATGATAAGCAGTAAGTTTTTTTTCATCTTCTGACATTACCATAGATCTTCTCTCAGAACCCATCATTACCTTATCTTTTGCATTTTCAAAATCTTCAATGGTTACCATTCTTTTATTTTTTCTTGCAGCTAGCAATGCTGCTTCATTAACTAAATTTGCGAGGTCAGCACCTGAAAAACCTGGGGTTCCTCGTGCTATTATCTTTGAATCAAATTTAGGAGAAACTTTAATTTTCTTTATATGAACTTTTATTATTTTATCTCTTCCAATAATATCTGGATTGCTAACAGTTATTTGTCTATCAAACCGTCCTGGCCTTAACAAAGCAGGATCTAATACATCAGGCCTATTTGTTGCAGCAACAATAATAACTCCAGCATTGGCTTCAAAACCATCCATTTCTACAAGTAATTGGTTTAATGTTTGTTCTCTCTCATCATTACCTCCACCTAATCCAGCTCCTCTGTGTCTTCCTACTGCATCTATCTCATCAATAAAAATTATACATGGTGCGTTTTTTTTACCTTGTTCAAACATGTCTCTGACTCTACTAGCACCTACACCTACAAACATTTCTACAAAATCCGATCCTGAAATAGAAAAGAAAGGGACATTGGCTTCACCAGCTATTGCTCTTGCTAAAAGAGTTTTACCTGTTCCAGGAGGTCCAACTAACAATGCTCCGGTAGGTATCTTACCACCAAGTCTTGAGAATTTTTTTGGATCTTTTAAAAACTCTACCACTTCCTCAAGTTCTTGTTTAGCTTCGTCTATCCCAGCTACATCATCAAACGTTACTTTCCCAACTGCTTCATTTAGTAATTTTGCTTTTGACTTTCCAAAACCCATAGCTTTTCCACCACCTGATTGCATTTGTCTCATAAAGAAAATCCAAACTCCAATTAGTAGAAGCATTGGAAACCATGAGATAAGTACACTTAATATTGGATGCATAGATCGCTCTGATGGTTCAGCTACAATCTTAACCCCTGACTCACTAAGTTTATTAACTAACTCTGGATAGTTTGGAGAATAAGTTGAAAAAGATCTCCCATCATCAAAAAAACCCGTAACATTATTCCCTACAATTTTTACTTCAGAAATGTTACCATTATCTGCAGCAATTAAAAAATCAGAAAAAGATATTTCTGCATACTTATTACTTGAAGAACTATTTTGGAATAAATTGAATAATGCTATTAGCAATAGACCGATTACAATCCATAAAATTATATTTTTACTAAAATTTTTCATTAGTTTATTAATACATAGGAATTAAAACTAAAAACACAATAGTTTATAAACTATTTTTGAGAAAATATAAGAAAATATGAGCTTTTTTGAATATTTACTCCACTCAAATTAAACGTTTTAAAATTAGACGTTTTCAACATATCAATAAATATCATTATTTTGGAGCTTTTTGTGTAAGTCCTTTTTTTTGTTAAATACTTCAAAATACACAATATATGTTTTTCAATAATTAAATCATCTAGTTGAATTAATTTATTAAAACTTATTTTTATTCTTTTGGAACTGACATCAATTAAATTAAGAATTAACAACTCCCATATCATCTTTTTATAAAGGGGGATTTTTTTTCTTATACTTAAAAAATCATTTTTAACATCTTCTTTATAATTTTTATTTTCTAAAAATCTTCTAGTCTTTACCCTAGTGTAGTTTATGTCTTTATTACTTGGATCATTAATAAATTTTAATTTGTTTTTTTTATTAAAATTTAGAATTGTTGTTTTGTTAATTTCAATCAAAGGTCTTAAAATTTGTATATTTTTGAAATAGGTTGTTTTACTAATTGAATTTAAACCATCTATGTTACTCCCGCTTATCTTTCTTATTATAAAAGTTTCTAAATTATCATCAAAATGATGGCCTAAAAACAGGTGTAATATATTTTTCTTTTTGCAAAAATTTATCATACCATCAAACCTATTATTTCTAGCATTAGCCATATTTTTTTTTATTAATTTATTTTTATTAGGTTTAATAATAACTGATTCAATATCTAAATCTGTGAGCATGTCCTTTACTTGAAATGCTTCAACTTTAGAGTTAGGCCTAATTTCATGATTAAAAACCAAAGCTGTTATTTTACCTTTTTTGAATTTAATCCATTTATTAAGCAAATAGACAAGAGCCATGCTATCTGGACCACCAGAAACACCTACCGCTACATGAGGGTTATTCTCAAAATGTTTTAATTTTTTTATATGAGATATAAAAATTTTCTCATTTAAGAACATTAATTACTTGCTTGACAATTTAATTTATCTTTAATTTTTTCAGGATCTTTAGCAAATTTATTACCTTCATATTTTTCTTCTAATAAAGTAATAGTTTTACAAGACTCTGATATTTTATTCATTTCTTTTAATGATTTAGCTAACTCATAATACATTTCTGGAGCTTTTATACTTTTAGGAAATTTTTGAACACCTTCTCCAAATACGATTGCAGCCTTTCTATAATCTTCTTCAAATAAGTAAATTTTACCTAACCAAAAGTGGGCTGAACCTGAAAGCTGACTTTCTGAAAAATTTATAATAAATTCCTCAAGAATTTTTTTAGATTTATTATAATTTTTCTTCATCATTTGATCTAATGCAAATTGTATTTGCTCCTCTGGTGTTAATTCATTTAATTCTTGCTCTAAACTATTTTTTTCTTCTTTAGCCTCTAATTTTGATAAATCTTTATTATTTTCAGAGATATTTTTATCAGAAATTATTATTTTACCTAATGTGTTTTCTTCTTTTACAATAACTTCTTCTAATATCTCAGACTGATTAGTATCAATATTTTGTGTTTTTGATTCAATACTAATATTTTCAAACTTAGTTATTATTTCAGATTCTAAAGAATTCATATCATTTGAAATATCATCTAATTTAAATAAAATTTCTTCAAATTGAAGAGTTAAATTTTTTATATCTTTTTCTAAATCATACATCCTAATATCTATAGAAGTAAATTTCTCAGCATCATTATTCTCATCTGAAGAATAAAGTTGATCCTTATCAAATGATTTATTAAATACTGCTTTATTTAAATCTTTTACTTCCTGCATGATACGATCAATTTGCTGCTTGATAGTTAGAGCATCTTCCGCATAAGACTTATTACTATTAAAAATAAATATAAAAATTATAAAAAATAATGAGATATATTTCATTTTACTTAAGATAGTTTTTTTTAAGACAAAAATAAGGCGCTATAAAATTATAGCGCCAGAATATATAAAATAAATTAATTAACTATTGTAACTGATCTTCTGTTTTGTGCCCATGCACCATCATTTGAACCCACAACAGCCGGTCTTTCTTTTCCATATGAAATAGTTGACACTCTGTCAGAAGAAATTCCGAGACCAATTAAATAATTTTTAACTGATTGAGCCCTTTTTTCTCCTAAAGCTAGGTTATATTCTCTTGTACCTCTTTCATCACAATGACCTTCTACAATAATTGAAACATCTGAATACTGTTTTAACCATGCTACTTGGTCTTGAAGCAGTTCTTGTGCGTCTGAGTCTAACTCTGAACTATCATAATTAAAGAAAACTCTATCTCCAACATTAACTATTAAATCTTCTTGAGAACCTGGCTCTATCGAAGCTGAGTCAGGACTAGTTTCTGTAATACTTCCTTCTCCACTAGATGAAACATCTGAAGACGATGAAGATGAACCTGTTCCTGATGAGTCTGCAGTATCTTTTGGATTTGTTGAACAGGCCGCTAAAAAAAATACGAAAAGTGTGCCTGTTATTAATTTTATAACCATATAAAGTATCTCCCGATGTGTAATATCTTTATAAACCTTCGCATTAATTAACATTTTTTTTCTTAATTCATATATTTTTTTTAAAAAATCTTTAATTTATTTGAATTTAATGCATTAGAGGAGACCAGGCAGGGTCTGAAGCCCCAAGAGGAGTAATAACCTTTCTTTCGTTATAACCCGTTAAATCAATAGAATATAAGCTAGATTCACCCCCACTACCATCAGATGCTGTACGCTCTTCTTTAAAATACATTAAATATCTTCCATTAGGAGACCAAGTTGGGCCTTCTACGTGGAAAGATTTGGCTATCATTCTTTCATTTGATCCATCAATTTCCATTACACCAATATAAAACTGACCTCCCTCTTGCTTAGTAAAAGCTATCATATCGCCTCGAGGGGACCATACCGGGGTATAATAGCTTCCAGCTTCTCTACTAATTCTTTTAAGATTTTTACCGCTACTATCAATTATATATAAATGCCTCCTACCAGTTCTATCAGAATTGAATACTATTTTACGTCCATCTGGAGAAAAACTGCCGGAAACATCTATTGAAGAGTTATTTGTTATTCTTTTAGAAATCCTTGTTTGAAGATCTAAAATATAAATTTCTGCATTACCTATGTCAGGATCGGAATAAGACATCACAATTTTTGAGCCATCAGGTGAAAAACGTGGAGCAAATGTCATTCCGGGGAATTCACCAACTATTTCTTGCTGACCTGTTTCTATATCGAAGATAAATACTCTTGGACTATTTGCTTTTACATATGACATATATGTAATTTTTTGAGAATTCGGAGAGAATCTCGGAGTTAATACTAAATAAGAACCATCAGTTAAGAAACGATGATTTGCCTGATCTTGATCCATAATAGCCAATCTTTTTTGTCTATTATCTTTAGGTCCTGTTTCAGCAACATATACTACTCTAGTATCAAAAAATCCTCCTTCGCCAGTTATTCTTTTGAATATTGAATCAGATATAATATGTGCCACACGTCTCCAGTTATTTTTACTTGTTTCATATTTTTTACCAACTATTTGTTTTTGTGCAAATACATCAAATAACCTAAACTCAATTGATATTTTTTCTCCACTTAAAGCTATTTTTCCTGCAACAAGGTGTTGAGCTTTCAATACCTTCCAATCTTCAAATCTTGGTTTATTTGAAAGAGATTCATTAGATTGAATAAACGCCTTTTTATCGAGAGCAATAAATAATCCTGATCTTTCTAAATTATCTGAAATAACTGAAGCAATGTTAATGCCAAGTTTTTCAAGAGTTGAGTCAACCGTATATAAATTAGTGATTGCTATTGGGGTGGGTTTTACTGTTCCCTGATTTAATGTTATCTCGAGAGCATGAATCTTAATGGAAATAAAACAAAAAAATATAAGTAAAAAATATTTCATTTTAAATAATTAATTTTTAATCCAACTATAATCAATTGTTATTTTTAAATCTTTCCATGAATCATATTTATCCAAGGGTAATTTTAATTTTGAACATAGTGGATTATATAAAGTTGCCAAAGCGCTCTCTGTAATTGCCTCATAATAAGGATTATTTATACTTATATTTGTGGCAATAATTTGTACAGTGTCTTTTCTGACATTAGCATTTCTATCAATTTTAGCTTTAATTTTAACCATTTCATCGCCAACAATTTGAGTTCCAGCTCTAGGATTAAAACAACTCCTTAATTGCTGTATAACAAGATCCATCTCAGAAATAGATACTTCTAAATTTTCTTTTTTTTCCTCTTTATCATTTTCTAACTTTTCTTCTCTGTTGTTATCATCTTCTATAACATTTGAAACTTTTTCATTCCTTAAATCTTTAAGCATAGATGCAATATTAAAATCTGGCTCAGGTTTTTGAACTGGCTTTGGCTTATCTATAACTTTCTTTTCTTCAATATTTTTTATCTCTTGTTTTGGTTTGCTTTCTATCTCTATATCATTTTTAAGTGCTACTTTTTCAATAGGTTTTGGTTTGCTTTCTATCTCTATATCATTTTTAAGTGCTACTTTTTCAATAGGTTTAGGTTTTAATTTTGGTTTAATTTTATTAATTTTTAATGTTTCTGCTTTTTCTAATTTGGTTTTTTTTTCTTCTTTCAAATTATTTATTTTTTTTTCATTTATATTAATATTCTTTTTCTCTAATTTAGGTTCTGAAACAATTTTATTCTGAATGATATTTTTTTTAGACTTTTCTTGTAAATCTATCTTTTGAATCTCAGTATTTTCTGATGCATTAAATTTTTTTTGTTTAATTTTTTTTGTTTCACTTTTATTAATTTCTATACCTTCTTTTTTAGGCGCTAATGATGTTACTTCAGAGATATTTAATATTTCTATGGGAATGACTTGCGGCATTGGTATTTTTTTTGGTTTAAAGAAATCAGGCAAACCAATAGCAAATAATAAAATAGATAAATGAAGGAAAAGAGAAAAATATATTCCAAAGTAGGCTGGCTTAGCGTTATCTATATAGTTAAAAGCCTTATAATAAAAAGACTGCATAACAATTTATTTATCTTTTGGATTTTGCGTAACAAGTGCTACTTTAATATACCCTGCAGAATTAACTAAAGACATAATTTCCATTATTCGTCCATATGCTACAACTCTATCCCCTCTTACATATATTCTTGCCTCTTTATTTAATTCAGTTATTGCATTTAATCTTGGTATTAAGTTTTCAACCTTAACTCTAGATTCACCTAAATAAACTTCACCTCCAATTTTGACTGTTATTTCTAAAGGATCTTTTTGATCAGTTAATGCTGAAGCTTTGACTTTTGGCAGATCAACTGGAATGCCAACAGTTAATAATGGAGCTGTAACCATAAAAACTATTAACAAAACAAGCATTACATCAACAAATGGAGTAACATTAATTTCACTCATTTGAGAGTATCTTTTGCCTTTTCTGCCTGAGTTACTTTTTAAATTAATCAAATTATTTTTTCTCTAATTGTCTAAAAAATATTGTTGTAAATTCATCCATAAATGTCTCTAAAGAAATAAAATATTTTGATAAATCGCTAGATATTTTATTATAAGCTACAACCGCAGGAATAGCGACAAACAAACCCAGTGCTGTAGCAAATAATGCTTCTGCTATTCCTGGAGCAACAACAGATAAATTAGTATTTTGAGCAACAGCAATAGATTTAAAACTATTCATTATACCCCAAACAGTTCCAAACAAGCCTATGAATGGTGCTGTAGAACCTGAAGTAGCTAGAAATGTTAAATTCTTTTCAATTATTTCAGTTTCTTTATTAAAAGTAACTATCATCGACCTTTGCATTCTGTCTTTCAATGATTCAATATTAGCATGTATTTCTCCATCATAATTTGACTTACTTTTTTTCCATTCAGTAATAGCTGCACAAAATATTTTTGATTTAGGATCAAGTTTATTAAAATTTAAAGTCTCATATAAATCTTCAAAAGAATTGCCAGACCAAAATATTTCTTCAAATTCTTTTTCCATTTGCTTCAGCTGTCTTAATCTAATCAGCTTAGACATAATAATACTCCATGAGTATAAAGAAGCTAAAATTAATATTATAATAACAGATTTAACTACAATATCTGCACTCATAAAAAGTGCAAACATAGAAAAATCTATATTTTCAGATGCAATATTATTAACTGTATTGACTTCTTCCATTATTTAATATCACTTATTTTCTTAACATCTTGATCCTTTATTTTCTTAAGATCATCACTATGAACCATTATCCAAAAACCAGGTCTGTTTTTTTCACATAAAGCTATAACTGGTGTCTTTCCTTCATCTTTTGCTAGTTTAGCAGTATCATCCCAAAGTGAAACTGCAGCATGTTTCACTCTTAATTTACACTCAATAAAGAGGTCATCGTGAATAACATCAGCACGTGTTACTTTTCCATTTCCACCACTTAAGGGAGTTCTTTTACCATTAAAATAATTCGCTACATCTCTTTCTCTTTTTTTCCAAGCTTTATCAGGCATAATATTTCCTTTCTCTATGCTGTTAAAGAAGCTAAAACATCATCACTAACATCAAAATTTGATGATACTGCTTGAACGTCTTCATTTTCTTCTAATATATTCAATAATTTAAATAATGTATCTGCCTTATCTTTTGATACAGTTATGTCGTTATCACTTTTCCAAATTAAGCCAGTAAAGTTGGTTGGGCCGAATCTTTCAATAATTTTTTGATTAAGTTGATGAAGAATTTTTTGATCACAATAAATATTGTACTCATCATCATTAAGTTCATAATCTTCTGATCCATTTTCTACTATAAAATCAAATAGTTCCTCTTCATTAATATCACTTTTATTTAGAATTATACTTCCTAATCTTTTAAAGCCAAAACTAACACTACCAGTTTCTCCAAGATTACCTCCATATTTGCTAAAAGAAGCCCTTACTTCTGCTGCAGTTCTATTTTTATTATTTGTAAGTGCTTCAACAATTATCGCTACACCATCTGGCCCATAACCCTCATATCTAACCTCTTCATAATTACTATCAGGATCATTTCCCTCACCTTTTTTAATAGCTCTTTCAATATTATCTTTTGGCATATTTAGAGATTTTGCAGAACCAACTGCTGACCTTAATCTTATATTTTTATCTTGATCAGGTCCTCCTTCTTTAACAGCAACAGAAATTTCTCTACCTAATCTGGAAAAGATTTTTGCTCTTTTCTTATCTTGAGCACCTTTGCGGTGCATAATATTTTTAAATTTAGAATGACCTGCCATAATTCTCTATAAATATTTTGTTCGATGTCAGTAAAGCAAATTAAATAAATGAATATTGTGGCTAATATATGTAATATTTTAAATTTGAAAAGGTTCGATTTTCAATGATAACCCTGTCTTATCGTCAGTTTCTATAAATGTACCACTTATAGTTATTTTCCCATCAGCAGGGCAAAATCTTCCTTCTGATCTATAACCTTTTACAAA
>MDTE01093229.1_pt1 | contig 13278 bp, 9 predicted proteins | sample 811231 | NCBI WGS metagenome assembly MDTE01 (sample SAMN05326651, study PRJNA326480) | marine metagenome | isolation source: seawater | place: Indian Ocean: Red Sea | collected 2010
CGCCCTCACGGGGTCCATCTTTGCCACCGACCGACGCCACATTGAGACGGCGGTCAAGGCGCTCCGCTACAGCGCTGGGAACTTCTACATCAACGACAAACCCACGGGCGCCGTGGTTGGTCAGCAACCCTTCGGCGGGGCTCGAGGAAGCGGAACGAACGACAAAGCCGGCAGCCCGCTCAACTTGCTTCGGTGGGTCAGCCCCCGTTCCATCAAGGAAACTTTTGCACCGCCCCACGACTGGACGTACGGGTTCCTCGACTGATCAGGCAGAATCTTGCTGCGCAGCCTGGGCTTTTCGCTCAAGGCGTGCCTTGTGGGCACGCTCAGCCTGCGGAATGATGTAGCGCGCAGGGACACGGGCGGACACCAGCCCGATGAGGTACCAACCGACGGTTAGCAACGGCGTGGCCAACATGACGGTCAATGCAGCCGCCATCACCCAGAAACCATCGGTTGCCTGCCACGACCAAACAGCGCACAGACCCGTGCACACCGGGAGCCACCACCGTGCGGCATAACTCGGTGTTGACATGCCTTTGTGGTCTCGGCGTGGAGCAAAGGCAGCGTGGAGCCACGACATGGTTCGTAAGTCAGCGCGTGTGTATTTGAACGGCCGTTTATCCCTTCAAACCGTTGATGAAGGAGGACCTCGTCGTCGTTGGCACCTGCAATGATGATGGCCTCTGCCGAATGCTGTTTTTCAGTGACGATTGATGGGCGAACTGAGCAGGTACCCTTTCGGTGAACGCATGCAGGCGATGACCCCCGTCCCGTTTCAGCAGGTGCCGTTAACACCGGTTCCCGACCGTCTCACGGTGTGGCGAGCCTCCACGCCATGGCAGACCGTTCGGTCCATGCTCGGCCTGGTCATCGTCTGCTTCTTCATTTCCCAAATCGCCGTGCTCATCGTCGCGGGCTACATCGACGGGGACATGAACGGAACCGTGGGGCCACTCGACCCGTTCTTCACGTTCCTCGGAGGAATTTGCCTCTCGCCTTTCCTCTTGTTGTTCTTTTACCTCCGACGGCCAAAACTCACCCATACCGTGCAGGCTTACCCGGCCGACCAAGGAGCCCAGATGCATGCGCTCTCTGGCGGCATGGTGGTCAAATCCCCTCAGCCAACCAACGTCCAGCACCACCTCTTCCGGTCGACCGCTCCCCTGGAGATGCCACGGCCGTTCCACCTGTGGATGCTCTTCGTCTTCGGCGTTGGCGTTTCGACGGTGTGCTTGTTGCCGCTCACGATCTACGGGGCCAATGCACTGACGTTGATGTTGGCGCTGGCCGTGGTGCTTCCAGCGTGGCTCATCGGGTTTGCCACCCCCGTCTTTGCATGGTGGTCCATCACCAGTCGGCACCTCGGGATTCACGCTTCTCGCCGGGATGCTGAATGGATGTTGGCAGCGGGGATGCTCTCCACCGTGCCGGCGATCGTCATCAATTCGGTCATCTCCCCCATTCTGGTGGCGCTGGTCGGCCTCGATGCGTTCACGTCGGGAACATTGGGCGAGGGGCTGATCTTGTTCGTATCGGCACCCGTGGGCGAGGAGTTGTCCAAAGCCCTCGCCGTGATGGCGCTGAGTCACCTCATCGTCTCCCCCAAACACGGGTTTTACGTGGGTTCAACGGTAGGTTTGGGCTTTGCCTTGCTTGAAAACGCCAGCTACATCTCCATGGCCCTGGCCAGCGATTACAGCAGCATCACGTACTTCTTCACCGCCTCGCTGCGAGGTTTGAGTTCCATTCCCGGCCATGCCATGTGGACCGGCCTCAGCGGCTACGCCATCGGGTGTTGGCTCGGTCGCGGGAACGCTCTCCCGACCCTGTCCGGAACCTCGTACCTCTCTGAGGACGCCGACGCACGTTGGGTTCTCTACGACAAGCAGGGCAGGGCCGTGCCTCAGGACAGTTGGAGCAACATGCCATCCCAAGCCGTGGTGAAGTTGTTGGGCCGACATCGTCAGCACGCTTGGCCCATGCCGACCACGTTGGGGGCCGGCTTGGGCCTGGCCATTGCGGGCCACGCCCTGTGGAACGGCTCCTCGTGGGGCGTGGGAATGCTTCTATCTGGCAGCGACACGGTGCTCGCCGTCCTGCTTCAGTTGGGGTGGCTGGTGGTGATGGTCTTCGCCCTCTGGGTCTGCATCCTACGTTGGTTGCCTACCATTGTGCTCAGCGTGCAAGAATGACGAAAAACAGGCATAATCGGGTGCGGTCTTCAAAAGCCCGGCCTCGGTGGATAAGGGTGGACCTTTGCGTCCATTGCCCTGCAGGTGCTGACCATGGACGTCTTTTCCAGCGGCCCGAACACCGGTAACCTCCTCGTCACCGTGGGCCTTGTCGGGCTCCTGTTGGTGCTCTCATCAAGAGCGAAGATGCTCGATACCAAAGGCGCCAACGCTGCAGCGGTTCTCGGTCTCATCGTCGGTGGCCTCGGGCATTGGACGTGGTTGCTCATCCTGCTCGGATTTTTGTTGAGTTCACACAAGGCCACCAAGTGGCGGTTTGCCGAAAAGAAAGCTCTCGGTTTGAGCGAATCAAGCGACGGTCAACGCGGGTGGACCAACGTCGTTGCCAACGGGGCCATCCCCGGACTCATCTGCATCTACGCCTACATGTCCGACGATTGGGACACCGTGGTGTGGATGTTCGGTGCCGCCGTGGCCGTGGCCGCCTCCGATACCTTTGCGAGTGAAATCGGCTGCTTGGACCCGCGCGTCCGCATGATCACGACCTTCAAGCCCTGCGAGCAAGGTGAAAACGGCGGCTTCTCGCCCAACGGTCAACTGGCCGCCGTGGTCGGTTCTGCGGTGGTGGCGGTGTTGACCTTGCTGGCTTGGTCCTTCACCAGCACCGACACGACCACGGTGAACGGTCTGCAGTATTGCGGGGTGCTGGCCGTCATCGGGTGGCTCGGATGCCAAATCGACAGCTACCTCGGCGCTCTTCTCGAAAACCGTGGCTACATGAGCAAGGGAGCCGTCAACGCTTCCGCCATCACCGGTGGCGTCCTGCTGATGGCCGCCTACCTCAACGGCCTCTGAGACCGCACGAGGGCATTGGCTTCTTGAACCGAAACGGGTTGGTCGTGGCATGGGGCGTCAAGCATGGGCCATTGGGACCTTGTGTTTGCTGCTTTGCGTGGGCCTTTCCGGAATGGCTTCCGCCAACACCGACCTCAACTACGAACCCGGGTTCAAAGAGTGGAACATCATTCCGCACGAGCGACTGTTCGTCGAGGGCAGCGATGTCGAAGAGGCCGTGCTCCAGCGAGAGCAAACCGACTCCGCCGTGGGTGGATTCACGGTGGGCCCCACCAACGGGCCCGTGCCCGTCTTTACCTTGCAGAGCCCCCCGGTGGAGCAACCCGTTGAGGCTCAGGTGTTCATGAGCGTCTATTTCTCGGCCATCATCGAAGGCGGTGGCGGACCGCAAACCTGCACCCGTCAGACGTTCACCGATTCCAGCACCACGCTCATTTACAGCGTGAGCGACGGCAGCGGAGAAATCTATTCGACAGCGGTCACGCAAACGCTTGACACCTCGGCAGAAGGCGACGCCATGAACTTCTCAGGCGAGATGCAAAACGTCACCCTGACCTTGGACGTCGGTCAATCCATCACGCTCAGCTTGTCCGTCGAACACCGATGCCTTGGAACACAGGCCAGGGTCCAATGGGGTGGGTTTGAACAGAACAGCGGTGGCGTCATCATCGAGGGCGTCCTCTACGAACCTGAGGCTCGTATCCACGTGGACGCTGCACGCCTCGCCCACGTCGAACTTGAACACCGGTTGCCGTGGGGCATGGAGGACCTGCGAGACGAGAAGTGGGAAATTTGGGGCCCCTTGCTCCCCACCGACAAAACCATTCGCGACGGTGAATACCTCGTGGAGACCAGTGCCGGTCGCATCCGGATGACGAGGGACTTGGGCGGCAACAACACGGTCTACACGTGGTCGGGCGCCAAACCCCTTCCCGTGGGCGAGATGAACCTCCAGTTTTGCTTGAGGACGATCGCCGGGGACCTGAACAGCGACTGCCACGCCGAAGGCATCCTGCGCTTCGAGGTGTTCCCTGAGGACGACGGCTTTGCCAGTGCGGCCCTCTGGCTCACCTTGACCACCTTCACGGCGCTGCTGGGCTACGTTGTGAACGCCTTCCGTACCGGCCTGATGCTCCCCGCTCCCATCCTCGGTGCCTTGGTGGCGCTGGCGCTGCTCACCCTTCCGACGGTGTTCGACCAACCGAACCTCGGCGCCGATGCCATCATCCTCGACAACACCAAAATCCTCGACGCCGATTTGACCAAACCGGACGGCTCGTCGGCCTCCATCAGCGAATTGCTTTCCGGCAACGAGGCCTTGGTCATCGGCCTGGTCCTCCCGGGCTCGGAACAAATTTTGACCCAGGCCAACGAATTTAATCGGTCCATCGACCAGTTGGGCGACCGCATCGAGGTGATCCACGTCGTCACCGGTGATGAGGCGATGATGACGGACGTCACCTCCCTGGCCGCCGCCACCAACGCCACGTGGAACGTTTACCTCGACGAGAAGGGCATCTTTGCCAACAGCCTCCCCACCGGCGCATCGGACGCCGTCGTGGTGGTTGACCCGGGCATGCACGTGACCTTCTCGCAAGCCTCCTCGGCGGCGATGCTCGACATCGTGGAATCCGTGGACGCCATCAAGAGCGGCGGGCCCAACTCCTTCGGCTCGTACTTCGGATTGCTCCTCGGCCCGGGGTTGTTCCTGTTCTTGCTGGCCCTTCCACGAAACGAGTGGACAGCGCCCGAAGAACCGCTCCCTCCCGGTTTGCTCTGGGGCTCCATCGTGGTGGCCGGTGCCACCGGTATCCTGCTGGTGAACCTCCCAGCCCTCCTGCTCACCCTTCTGCCGGTCGGCATGACCGTACGGTTCCTGCTCGACATTGCCATGATGGTGTGGATGCTCGAAATGTGCTTCTTTACCGCCCGTCGCGGCGCACCCTACGAAGCCGACTTTCTGGGTCGCGTGCTGCACCTGTCGTTCCCCAAGGCCTTCCGAGAATGGCGCGATCCGATTGACATGGACCGGGACGTCCTCCTCGGCATTTGGATGGGATGGTTCGGCTGGCTGGCCTTCCCCAACCTGTTCACCCAAGCGGTCGGCTCCTCGGTGTTGGCCGGCGGCAGCGGCATCACCATGGCCCTGTTGTTCCTGTTCCTTTTCTTGTTCAGCGGTGGCCTCGTGGTGCTGTTGCTTCGCATCGTTTCCTCGTGGGGCGGGCCGTTCTCTCGCCTGTTCGGCAAGTTCGGTGGTGAGGTTTTCGCCCAATTCGTCGGGTGGATCTTGACGCCCATGGCCCTCTGGATGGCCGTCAACGCCACGCTCAACGTCTTCGACCTCGGCGTGCTCTGACCACGAGCATGATGTACGTTGACCACGATGGTCGGTGCCATGAACACCCTCTCGCCTCACTGGAGTCAAACCAGTTCCCGCCTGATGAGCGCCTGCCCTCGAGCGTGGGCGTTGACCTACGCGAGCCGTCAAGAAATCCCTCTTCCTCGCAAAGATCGAACGGCTCGAGGCTCTCAGCCTCCTCGGACCGTGGACGAGGTGATGGTGCGAGCCATGAGAGCGGCATGGCAGCAAAAAATTGCGGACCTCTACGACCGGAAAGTGTGGACGACAGCGTATGCAAAGCGGACGCTAAGCCGCCTTGTTTGCGACATGCTGGAAGAGCAACGGTTGACGTTACCGGACCTCCTTCGCGAACAGAAAATTGCGCTGGCCGTGCGGCAACTCAACCAGCTTGAGCACGTCCGTGCACTCCGCCCCTTGTTCAACGGCGAGCCACGACGCTGGGCATTTTTTGACCGACGAGACCCGGTTTCTCTCAATGGCTTGGACCTTTATGCTGCGCCGGATTTGGCGGTCTTTCATCAAAACCGATGGACGTTGATTCGACTTCAATTTCGAACGCCTCATGCCAACCCGATGGGTCAGCAATTGGAGCACCTGCTCGCCGTCCTTTGGGCGCTTCAACAGACCGGCTTCCCTGAAGATCCCGGGTCGTTTCGAATGAAGGTGGTGGCATGGAGAGGTTCCCGATGGCACGAGCACCACCTCGAAGTCACCCCACAATCGCTTCACCAGGCACGATCGTTGGCTCTTCATGACGTCCAAGAGATGAACTGGTTAACGCGATGGGCCCACGCCGATCCTTCCCTGAGCACGCTTCCGCTGGCCGCTCATCATCGGACCTGCGAACGTTGCGTACATCGGAAGGGTTGCCCGGCGGAGACGGGGTTGGCCAAGGCCAAGCGAATTCAGGAACATCTGCTGCGGCAGGAGCCTCACAAAGCACCGACCAAATCGGCCAGAACCGAGTGAACGTCGCTGGCCTTGGTGACGCCGCTGGCCAGCAGGACGCCTTCAGCACCCAACTCAAGGGCTTTCGCGACGTCCTGGCCGTTCTTCACGCCGGCCCCGCAAAGGACGCGCACGTTCGGGTTGACGGCTTTGACCGCCGCCACGGTATCGCTGACGATGGCGGGGTCAGCGGTGGTAACGGAGACGTCGCCGCCGATGAGTTCGGGAGGTTCCACGGCAATGTACATGGGATTCAATTCGGCCAGAGCCTTGGCCTCGTCGACATCGGCGGCACAAGCACAGACGGGGAAGCCCTCGGGGAGCATTGCGAGCAAGGCACGCACGTGGTCCAACTCGACCTTATGTTCGGCGTGGTTGATGATGGAGCCCTTGGCACCACGGTGGAGCGCCGTTTGCGGTTCGAGCCATCCGGTGAACCCGCCCAACCCTACCGGGTCGAGATGCTGAGACCAAACCTCCACGTTGGTGGCTCGCTCAGCCAAGGTGGCCAAGTCAAAGGCGGAAGCGACGGCGACCAAGGTGGCAGGGCCGTCAGCGTGCGCTTCCATGGCGGCGAGCAGCGTTTCTGCAGCCTCACCGGAGGCTGATGCGTAAGTCTTGAAGTTGACAACGATCATCGGCTGGTCCATGAACGGGGCAGGCCGCCACTTGCATTTAGCAGGTTTCATCCCTGCATCGGCCAAGTGCCGCCTTTCTGCACCGTTTCGTCGGGCACCTCAGCACCGTGGTCAATCACCACGCTGTCCAGGTCGCACCCTCTGCCCACAACTGCGCCCTCGCCGACCAAGCACGAACGAAGACGGACTTCGTCCCCGATGCTCGCTCCCTTGAGCAACGTGGACATGGTCACTTCCGACGCGCCGATGGAGCATCCGTTGGCCACCATGCTGTGCACCACGGCGGAGAGCGGCGTGGTGCCTTTCAACGCCGCCTCGGAAGCAAACCACGAGGGGTCCGAGCCGTGGAGAAATCCTGATGTGAATCGGCGGTGGTCAATGGAGGCCTTGACGGCGAGGTTCCAAGCCTCTGGCGTCCCGGCATCGATGAAATAACCCTCGAAGGGCACACCGCTCAACAAGCCCTCGGCAGCGAGTTTGGGGAACACGTCACGCTCGATGGAGTGGCGTCCTTGCGGCATCCAGTCAAACACGTCGTCTTCGAAGATGTACGAGCCGGCGTTGATGAGGTTGGAGAAGACCTCCTCCGGCGCTGGCTTTTCTTTGAACCGGGTGATGGTGTTGGTCTCATCGAGGCCCACGATTCCAAAGCGAGTTGGGTCTTCAACTTCCCAAAGACCGAGCGTGCCCACAGAGCCTTTGGCCCGGTGCATGTCCAGCAGAGAAGTGGCGTCCAAGGACGAGATGATATCGCCGTTGAAGCAAGCAAACGTACCACTGACCACGTCGCGACAATTCCCCAGGGCACCGCCCGTACCAAGCGGTTCATCCTCGGGGACGATGCGGACGTCAAAGGGGACGTCTGCGGTGTCAAAATACGCCTTGATCTGATCCACCTTGTACCCACCGGCAACCACCACTTCATCCACCATGTCGGTGGGGAGGGAACTCACCACGTGCTCGAGAAGCGTCCTGTCAAGGACGGGTAACAGCGGTTTGGGGATGCTGTTGGTCCACGGTCGCAGCCGTGAGCCCACGCCACCGGCCAAAACCACGACCTGCATGCCAAGGCCTTCGGCGCCTATGTTATGAACACCGCGCCGAAACCCTCACGCTACTTGCCCCTCCAAAGTATTGAAAGACGGTCTTTCAGTCCAAGCATTTGGAGAGCAGCATGAACATTCACGAGTATCAAGGAAAAGCACTTCTCAAGCAGCACGGTGTGCCCGTGCTGGAAGGCGTTCACTGCACCACGGTCGACCAAGCGCTGGCCGCTTACGACCAGTTGGGCTCCAAAGTCGTGGCCGTGAAGTCTCAAATTCACGCCGGTGGACGAGGCAAAGGCGATCTGTACCACCCGAACACCGGCGACCTCGTCATGGAGGGAGGTGTGAAGATCGCCTTCTCAAAAGACGACGTCCAAACCTACGCCGCCAACATCCTTGGAAACATTCTGGTGACCGTCCAAACCGGTGAAGAGGGAAAGCTCGTTCGCAACCTGTACGTGGAAGCCGGTTGCGACATCGCCCACGAGTACTACCTCGCCATTCTCGTCGACCGAGAAAACAAATCCGTGCTCATCATGGCCTCCACCGAGGGTGGCATGGACATCGAACACGTCGCCGAAACCACCCCTGAGAAGATTCACAAGATATCCGTTGACCCGAACGCCGGTCTGCTTGGCTATCAAAAGCGAGACCTGGGCTTGGCACTCGGCCTCACCGGAGCCGCACACAAGGCCTTTGCTAGGGCGCTGACCTCCATGTACGGCATGTTCGTCTCCAGCGACTGTGCGATGTTGGAGATCAACCCGCTCGTTCGAACGGCCGACGACGGCATCGTGGCGCTCGACGCCAAGGTTTCCTTCGACGAGAACGCTGAATTCCGCCACAAGAACTGGGACGACCTGCGCGACCTCTCCGAAGAGGAAGACGTTGAGATTCGAGCCAAGGAAACCGGCCTCTCCTACGTCAAACTCGACGGCAACATCGGCTGTTTGGTCAACGGCGCCGGTCTGGCCATGGCCACCATGGACGTCATCAAGCTCTACGGCGGCGAACCGGCGAATTTCCTTGACGTTGGCGGCGGTGCCAACGAGGAACAAGTCAAGACCGCCTTTTCCATCATTCTCGAGGACCCCAACGTGAAAGGCATCCTCGTCAACATCTTCGGCGGAATCATGCGCTGCGATATCATTGCCCGTGGCGTGATTGCAGCGACCGAGGCCCTCTCGCTCGAAGTCCCGCTGGTGGTCCGGCTCGCAGGCACCAACGTCGATGAAGGGAAGGCCATCTTGGCTGAATCCACCCTCAACATTCACCCCGCTGACGACCTCGCTGAAGGGGCGCAAAAGATCGTGGAACTCATTGGAGGTGGAAACTGATGGCGATCTGGATTCAAGAAGATGCCAAGGTCCTCGTCCAGGGCATCACGGGCAAACAAGGCATGTTCCACGCCGACAAGATGGTCGAGTACGGCACCAACATCGTGGGCGGCTGCACCCCCGGCAAGGGCGGTCAATCCGTGGAGCTTCAGGGCAAGGCCTTCCCCGTTTGGGATTCGATGTTCGATGCCATCACGGAAACCGACGCCGACGCCACGGTCATCTACGTGCCACCACCCTTCGCCGCTGAGGCCATCATGGAGGCGGCTGATGCCTTTGACACCATCAAGGGCGAGGGCGTCGTGGTCTGCATCACCGAAGGAATCCCTACTCTGGACATGGTGAAGGCCGTGGCCTTTGTTGAGAACCGCCCCGGCGTTCGTCTCATCGGCCCCAACTGCCCGGGCATCATCACGCCGGGCGACAAAGGCGGCGCCAAGATCGGCATCATGCCCGGCCACATCCACGCTAAGGGCCGCATTGGCATCGTGTCAAAGTCCGGCACGCTCACCTACGAAGCCGTCGCTCAAACGATGAGCATCAACGAAGGACAATCCACGTGCGTTGGCATCGGCGGCGACCCCGTGAACGGCACGGGCTTCATCGAATGCCTCGCCGCTTTCCAAGCCGACGACCAGACGGAAGCCATCGTCATGATCGGTGAAATTGGCGGCAACGCCGAACAAGAAGCCGCGGCATGGGCCGCTGAACACGTCACCAAGCCAATCGTCGGCTTCGTCGCTGGCGCGACCGCTCCGCCCGGCAAGCGCATGGGCCACGCCGGCGCCATCATCTCCGGTGGCAAAGGAACGGCTGAGGAGAAGTTTGCCGCCTTTGAGGCCGCTGGCATCGCGTGCGCCAAAGACCCGTCGGAACTCGGGGCAGTGCTGCTCGAATCCCTGAAGGCCGCTGGCCTGCGCTGATCAGAGATAGACGTTTTTGAGATGCTGAACCGTTTGGTTGACCAAGCCGTTGGCTTTGGCAAAGGCCATCGCTTTCTTGCCCTCTTGACTGTGAACGTACAACGCCTCACCGGGACTTACAAGTTTGTTCCAGTGCTTTTGGAACCAGGATGCGTGTGATTTCTTCCCGGCGAGGCAAGACGGAACCCGATAGAACATGACCACCTCTTTTCGCTCCTTTCGGACGTACTTGGCAAGCACCTCAGGCAGCAGGCGAGAAAGGAAGGTCTCGTCGAAAAAACGAGCCGCTCGGCTGATGACGTATCGCGCACCGTCAATGGGGCCGAAGACCTCGCTGATGGCCTGTGCAAACATCGCCGATTGTTCCTCCGTGCACTCTTCAAGGTAATACCTGAACCAGCCCCCTCCTCGTTCACCACCGCCCAGTTTAGCGTATTTTGGCAGCAGACCGACCTCCCACATGCCAAGAGCGACCGCTTCAATGATGGCACGGTTCAGCGATTCATCCGTCCACGGGTCAGCCAATTTTCCAAATCCAAACTGCTCCCCACCCACCGATTGTGCGGGCATGAACTCCAGACTTTTTCGGGACTCAGCAGAGAAGGGTGTGCCGATGGCCCACAAGTCCCGTGAGGCCGTGCGGCGACGTGCTCGCTCAAGCATTTCTTGATTGATGACGCCCATGCCTTCGTTGACCGCTTCGGGTTTTAATTCGGTGAAGGCAGCGTGGACGTGGCCCACGCCTTTCTCTATAGAACCATCGTCGCAAACGCCATAGAGGTTCTTGTGTTTTCGCTCAAACCGCTCGTAATCGTCAAACCCTTTGATGAATTCTTCAGCGAGACAGACGATGTCCCAGTTGTTGGCCACCTTTTCAGGCCACAATTTGTCCAGGCGCATCGACCGACCTCGAAGCTGATTGATGCTCATGCTCGTGGTCACCGTGGTCAGGTCAACCAGCACGTTGATCCGAGAGGCGTCCCAACCTTCACCCAACAAGCCCCGTGTACCGATCAGGCATCGCGTCATGCCCTCTTGGAAAAATTCAGTAACCATGGTGGAGTAATACCGAGGCGCCCAATCCTTCCCCGAGCCGTGAATGTGGTGAAAACGACCCATCGATTCATCGCGGAATTCAATGGAGAGGTTTCGCTCGCTCACCCAGGTACGCGCTCGTTCAAGAAATCGCGCAGAAAGGTCGTCATCGACGAGCAGGGTGCTGCCTGTCATGAGCACGGGGTCGAGTTGGTCGCCCAACTCACACGCGACCAGCGCCTTGAACACACCGATCGCACCGCCGGCCTCGTCATCGTGGACTTCATCGACAACCGCCGTGGAGGACGTCTTCTCAAAATCCGTCACGATGACACAGCGTATGCGCTCGCCAAGTTCTTCGTATTCCACCCGCAAAATGTCGGACAAGGCCTCGGTTTTTGCTTGTGCATATGCGAGGATTCGTCCAACCGGCGATGCGCAGGGTCGTGCACCGCTGGAGGTGATTTGGTAGCCGAGTAGCTGGAACCGTCTGGAGACCTCATCGGCGAGTTCCTGGTCTTTGGGATGAGTGGAGCGTAGCAAACCAAAGCGGACATAGCGGTCCAGCAGCGGTCGAAGCAGAACAATCATCGGCGTGCTGTCGCGGAAATCACCAAACCCAATCGCCGACATTGGGACACCTTTCGGAAGCGTGCGCTTCTTGACCGTGAGGTAGGCACGGGCCGCATCAGAAAACTTTGGCAACGTTTTGTGAAACTCGGCATAGGTGAGCCCCTCCCGCCCGGGTATTCGGCGATGTTCAAGGGTGTCAGCGAGCCAATCCGGGAAACACAACGCTCGGCCTTCCTCGACGAAGGGTTGGGAAATCTCATCAACCACTTCGAGAAAGGCCGTATCTGCTTCAGAAATGTAAGCGATTTCCTTGGGTGTCGGTCGAACGAAGTAAGCTAGGTCCTGATACGGAGCAAGGTTTGAGTCTCGAACAAGAGCAGGTGTTGGTACCTCGTAGTCGATCTCTCCGAGGAGTTCTTTGTAGTGGACCACGCCTGCTTTTTCTTCGTCTGGAGGGGTAGCCGTCAGACCGAGGACGATGGGATTTCCGAGTTCTTTACGGAGGGCCAAGAGAACTTCTCCCCAATGTTCGGTCAAGTGATGGCACTCATCGAGAATAATGAGCCCGATGTTGGCGGCCTTCAACGCATCAATGGAGGCTTTTGCTCCCTCGTTGAGCCACGCCAGGGCACCGTCTTCACCCACTTTCTGACGTCGAACTTTTTTCCTATGTTTCTTCATTTCCTTCTCAAAATAATCGGGATTTTTGACGCGGAGGTCCTCAAGCCACGCCAAACCGGATGCCTCGTCGATGGCTTCACCGTCTTCTATCAATTTTGACAACCACAGTTGGAGACCAGCCCTCTCGAGATCGTCGCCCTTGCTGCGGACCATCGTGAGCGATTGGTACGTCAACGAGGTGAGGAGACCTGGGCGCCTCGGGTCCAGGCTCAACCCGTCTTCGTTGCCGTCCAAGTCAAACAACGACGTTCTTGCGAGCCATTGAGCCTGTATGGCAGAGTTGGGAGACAGAACGAGGGCCGGTTGACGAACCATGTCCGCCCAGACATAGAGCCCGAGGATGGTTTTCCCCGAGCCCGGTGGGGCGACGATGTAAAGTTGGTCTGCACCCGCTGAAAGCTGCGGTTCAATCACCGATTTAGCGGCTGATTGAGAAGGACGTAATGTTCCAGAGAAACCAATGTTGCCGAAGTCAGTGGAGCCCATGGTGGCACCTCAGTTCATCACGTTGGAGGACCTCGACGAGGACCGCCGGGTGGGCCGCCCTTCTTGGGACCGGGTGGACCACCGGGGCCACCTTTCTTTGGGCCGCCGGGAGGACCGCTCTTCTTCGGACCGGGTGGACCGCCAGGCCCGCCTTTCCTCGGACCGCCGGGAGGGCCGCTCTTCTTCGGACCGCCGGGAG
>MDTE01120859.1_pt1 | contig 13278 bp, 11 predicted proteins | sample 811231 | NCBI WGS metagenome assembly MDTE01 (sample SAMN05326651, study PRJNA326480) | marine metagenome | isolation source: seawater | place: Indian Ocean: Red Sea | collected 2010
ATTTGTTGTGTGAGTAAAAGCTCTATTAAAATTCATATTTTCCATCATGTATTTTGTTTTATCAAAAATAGACTTATTCTTATTATTAAGTTTAGATGAACCAACAAGTATATCTTGTTTTTTTTTTGAAATTTCACTCATATATTTAAAGAAGTATTAATTTCTCTTTTTTCAAATTTTGGTCTTAAAAAATTATTTATTTTTATTAATTTTGGTTTGTTTTTCAATAATTTTAATACATCATTTAACGTAAAACTACTATTTTTATCATTGAAATTTCTGTATATTTTATCAAATAAAACCCTATCTTCCGGATAATCTAAAGTAAGCCTAATATCATTTCTAAATTTATAATTAGATTTTATATAATTTACTTTAAAATATTTTTTATTTTCAAGAAAAAATTCAAGATATTCGGTTGCCATTTTATCATTTGATTTTTCATTAATTATTTTAAGAGTTTTGTGAGATATAACTTCTTTCGCTGTCCCATAAGGCATATTTTTAATAAAAGTAACATCTGCATTCTTTTTTAAGTGATCTGTTATAGCTTTATCAAGCATAATCTCATCACACAAAATTGCGTCTCCTGTAACTCTAACAATGTGATCTAACTTAAATTTTTTTGAGCACATATAATATCTATTTGCAACATTATCAAGCGATCCTCTAAAAAATTTAATTTTTTCTTTTTTAGAAATTTTTATCAACTTATCATCTGATTTATGTGTCGATGTAGCTAAAATTATTTCACTGATATTTTTCATCTTTTTAATTCGTCTAATCAATAATTGAATGGAATATACATTGTTTATTTTTTTTAATGCTTTATTTGGATATCTTTTAGAAGATGTCCTTACAGTTATTATAGCGCCAATTTTAAGCTTAAGTTTATTGTTGTTTAAAGGCGAATTTTTTTTTACAAAAATTTTTGTTTTTTTTTGAACCAAATTGTGAGAAAAATTATGAATTTTTATTTTAGGATTTTTGATAAAATTTAAATCACTTTTTTTTATCATTTCGTTTTCTTTTTTATCTTTATTTATTACGCAACTCTTTTTGAACATATTTCTATACTTTGACTCAAATTTTAGAAATTGTGTTTGAGGTAACAAATTTTTTTTAATGAAATCAAATTTATTTACAAAGTTTTTAATTTGTCTTGCGTCCATTGATGATTGGTGGTCTGTTCTTTTATTCTTAAGATCATCTGTAAAATGTTTCTCAATTATATTTGCGCCAAGTGAATAGGCAATTAAAGGTATGATTGTTGATAAATTATTTGACGGCTCTATATGATCAGAATATCCAAAACTTACATCATATTTTTTATAAGAATCTATTAATTTTTTAAACTCATACAATGAATGTCCCTCTGGTGGAGTTGGAAATGTTTGGACTCCATGCATTAAAACAATCTTTTTACCTAATTTATTTTTTTTAGCTAAAAAAGAAATCAAATCATATAATTCTGATTTGTAAGTTCCGCCACAATTAATCAATACTGGTCTATTTGTGTTAATTACTTTTTCAATAAAAAAAGAATTGAAAAAATCTTCTGAGTGTATTTTATAACCAAATACGTTATTTTGTTTTGCTAAATTAAAACTATAATCTCCATAAACATCTGCAAATACAGAAAGATTCTGTTTCTTTGAATACGATAAAATTTTTTTCCAGGTATTTTCATTTAATATTAAAGGTTTAAATATTTTATATTCTTTTGTATTTGGTTCCGCCCTCTCATCAATATTGAATATTTGAAATTTTATTTGTTTAGCACCTGAATTTTTGGCGATATTAACAAGTTTCTTTAGAACACTTTCTTGTCCATCATGTCCGCAAGCTGTTTCAAGTAAAATAGGATGCCTAAAAATTTTCATCTTATTTTGTTAGTTTATTTAATATTTTTTTATAATTTGAAGGTATTTTTCTTAAAAAGTCACCTTTTCCATCACAAACTCCATAAACTCTATTTATACTATCTATATCGTCTACTATAATATCACCATAGTTTCCAAGCTGTCCCGAATTTAAAATATTAATTCCATTTATAACTTTTCTTTTTTGAATTTTTTTTATTTGCTTCTCTATAGAAAAAGTTTTGCTTATGAGGCCCTCTAACGATGGAAAAATATCTATTCTAAAAATATTAATTTTTCTGGTATTCGCTTCTCTGATTGCTTCTTTTGAAATTGTTCCCTTTCCAGCATCGATTAAAATTGAGTTCTTTTTTAATAAATCTAACATTTTTTTATTTATCACTTCAACTCCGTTTGTACATCCAATGATTATATCGGCGTGTTTTATTGATGATAATTTATCTCTAATATAAATTTTTTCTCTTGTGTTTTGGGGTTTTAATAAATTTATTGCATCAACAATACATTTTAATTTTTTTTTGTTTCTCCTATACAAAAAAACTTTCGCCCCGCTTTCAAGCAAGTATAAACCTATTTTTGATCCTATGTTTCCAGCTCCCAAAATTGCAATTTTTTTTCCTGCGACTCCTCTTAGATCTTTATTGTAAATTTGTGAAATTAATAAGTTTACTGCATCAACAGTTAGGTCATTTCCCTTGTAGACATAAATCTTAGAAATCTTTATATTTTCTCTAACTCTTCTTTCTATATTTCCTGGAGCTCCGTTTTTTTTTGGAAAAATCTTTTTTTCTGCATCCACAAATATTAAGTCGATTTTTCCATCTAAAAGTTTACAAGCTTTGATTACCAGTTTTTCATCAAATACGACTATTCCAAATATTATCAATTTTTCTGTTAATCTAATTGGTGTAAAATAAAAATTACTTTTTTCAATTTTGGTAGTATTGCCAATTAGAAAGGCAATTTTTTTTTTCTTTTTTTTTGAAAGTAGCTTTGCCTCTAAATATTTTTTTTTTAAATAACTTTCAAACATTTATTTATATATCTTCCCATTTAATAGGCTGATCTTCTTTAATGCTATTTTTTGATAATTTACCAACTATAATATCAAAATATTTAGGCATTAATCCAGCTACTGGACCTTTAATACAAATATTTTTCAAAGTAAATTTTTCTCCTTTTTTAATATTTTTTGAGGCATACAAGCTTTTCTTTTGTGAATTAATAGTCAAATATTCATTGGGTTGTATTTTTTTGACACCATTTCCTAATAAACTCTCCACACTTTTTTTAAGATCTTTATTTTTGAAATTCCAAGAATTCCATTTATTGAAATTCTTTTTAAATTTAACCAAAGATTTTAGCTCTTGAAAATCTGAAGAAAGAATATGATCAGGTCCCTCCATTTTCTTATCTAGAGTAAAATGTTTTTCAATAATATTAGCTCCTCTTAAAATAGAAACTTTTGAGGCTAATAAATCAGTAGTATGATCAGATAAACCAACTGGTATGTTATACATTTTTTTTAAAGTATCTATAAACTTAAGATTCATCTCCGAATATGTGGAAGGATATGAGGAATTACAGTGAAGTAAAACCAAGTTATTATTACCAGTTGATTTAACCGCTTCGACAGCTTCATCAATTTCTGATATTTTTGACATTCCAGTTGATATTATTATTGGTTTTAAAGTTTTTGCTACATATTTAATCAATGGGATATTTACTAAATCAGCAGAGGCAATCTTAAATGCCGGTACATTAAGCTTAATCAAAAAATCTACACTTTTAAAATCAAAAGGGGTTGAGAAAATCAACAATTTTTTATTCCGCGCATATTCAAAAATTTTTTTTTGAGTTTCAAAATTTAAACTTAATCTCTCAAAAAATTCTCCTATACTTTCTTGAGTACCTATTATTTTCTCTACATATTTTTCTGTCTTTAAAAACTTTGAAACTCTTGTATTTGGCAGGAATGATTGAAACTTTATGGCGTCACATCCTGATTTTTTTGCATTATCAATTAGCTTTTTAGCAATAGTTAAACTTCCATTATGATTTAATCCTGCTTCAGCGATGATAAATGGAATATTTTTTTCTCCAATTATTTTTTTTCCTATTTTAACTGAAGAATTTAATTCTTCATAATTAAAATTTTTTGTTTCATTGATAAAACTTCTAAATCTATTTTCTAGACTATTTACTAAATCAAATGACTTATGAAATAATATTTGGCAATCAGCATAATTAAACTCACCTCCCGCGCCTAATGAAAATAAATTATCAAAACTCTCTACAAAACTTTTTATTTTTGCAACCTCATTTTTATAATTGTAGAATTGCACAGGATAAACATATGGTTCATAATTTATTTCTGCACCTATCAATTTTGTATTATCAACTAAACCTGTTGACTGAATCTGTTTTTTTACTTTTTCTATAACAATTTTTGGGTTTAATTTTGAAAATTTATCTCCTTCAGTATATGTTATCTCTAATGTTAGAAATGAGCTTTCCTTTGGACATACAAACTTAGTAAGTTTTTTGTTTTCAGTAATTCTATTAAACAATACTTTTTTGGAGTCAAAATATAGCCAATGATGATTTTTTGGTAAAATTTCATGTTGTTTATAAAAAAGATAAACAGAACAAATACCTCTAAATTTTAAATTATTAGGTTTACCTAATAATTTTGCAGTTAAACTTACTGGCAGTGTTGATATAATTACTTCATTTTTTTTTGCTATATAGTTTTTTTTTGTAGTTTTTATTTGTGTTATTTTATTTTGCTTTGCTTTAAAACCAATAATTTGTTCATCAAGTAAAAATTTTCCGCCTCTTTTTATTATCAAATTTTTAATTCTATCATAAACACATCCAGTTCCATATTTTCCTACTGCAGCATATTCCTCATGATAAAAAGGCAATATTTTATCTCTAAATTTAATTCTATTGGGAGCCCAATCAGGAGTCATTTTTTTTGTACTAATCCCCCATATTTTTTCCGGATATTTTTCAAAAAACATTTTTCTTAAAGTTGGACCTATAAAAGAATCAATATAATCTCTGTAGTTTTTTGCTTTTGATCTTTGGTCAGATTTATTACAGTTTTTAAGCTCTTTATAAATTCTCTTTTTAACTTTATTATCAAACAACTTTAAACCCTCTTTCGATAACGGATAATCAAAGAATTTGTTGAAATCATCACCCTGAACATTTTTACATCTAAATTTTCCCTCAATTAGTAAATCTCCAAAATTTTTTTTCCAAAAATTCTTCAGGGAATTATCAGGAGTATGAAAAATATGCGGTCCCGTATCGATAATAAAATTTTTCCATTTCCAGGATCTGCATAACCCCCCTGTAATTTTATTTTTTTCAATAATTTTTACCTTCCAACCATTTTCTAATAATCGCCAAGCTGTAATTAGCCCAGTTGGACCCGCACCTAAAATTATAGCTGATTTATTTTGTTTCATTTAATTTCATGCATTTATTTACATTTTTAATTATATGATTAATTTTATTCTCTCTTCCAATCTCAAGCCATCCACCTGAAGTAATTTGAAATTCAGATTGTTTATTCTCAAAACTTTTTATTTTATTTAAATCATTAAGTGTAAAAAGCATATGTCTAAATTCTCTTCTTTCAGCTATATATATGTATTTTTTGATAGAAAAACCCATTTTATTAAGTATTTTTATTGCAAATTTGATTTCTGCTTTTATATCAATGTTTTTATCTTGAAAAATTTCTAAAGAAAGTTTTGTTTTTTTATTAAGTTCATAAATAAATATTCTAAATAAATTAAATTTTTTAGAGAAAACCTGAATATATTTATTTTCAATAATACCTTCGTTTGATTCAATATCTAAAAATACTGTAACACAAACTAAAACAGGATTATCAAGATCTCCAATATTTGTTTTTTTCAATAATAAAACTGGACTTGCACACCAAATAACATGATCATATTCTATTTCATCATTTCTACTAAATAATCTAACTTTACAATTGTTCTGAATAGTAATATTTGAATTTAGATTTATGGTTATTTTTTTTTTCTTAAGATAAGCTTCAACTTTTTCAAAAAAATTTTTAAATCCAAATTTTGGAACACAATACATTTGATTAGAATAGTTACTATTTGGCACTCCTAATATTTCGTCGGCAATATTAGACTCTTTTTTCAATTTTATTATTTGATTTTTATCATTAGGAAAATATATTCTTCCAGTATTCATTAGCAGTGCGCAATTAGAATGAAGATTATGATGTTCTTTACAGAATTTTTTTGACCAGTTTAAAATTTTTTCAGATATTTCCGTTTGATAACAATTAATTCTCTCATCGTATAATTTAAAACTTTTTTTATCTAAGTAAGAGAATTTACTTAATGAAACTATTTGCGCATAATCATCATAAAAAATATCTTTATCAAATAAATCATTAAAAGAACCATATCTTAATCTAAATTTAGAAAATGTATCTTTAAATATTGAGTCGGACTCTAATTCCTTAATCCACCAGGTATCACAATTGAAATAATTTGGACCATTAAAGTAAAAATCATTATCATTCTCAAAATCATTAATTACCCCTCCTAAACTTTTTTTTTTTTTCAAATATTTCTACTTGAAATCCTAATTTTGAAAAATACAGTGATGCTAAACAACCTGTTATACCTCCACCAATAATGGTTATTTTCTTCATCTTTTAAACTTTTTAATCATTGTTTTAATTATAACAACATTTATATATAAGAATTTGTCTAAACTATGAAAATAATGATTGCTCAACCAACCTTCTTTCCGTGGTTAGGTTATTTTGACATGATCAGCCAAGTTGACAAATTTGTAATACTAGATGATGTTGATTTTGATTACCAAAGTTGGCAACATAGGAATAATTTTAAAACGTCAACTGGGTTAAAATTATTTACAGTACCAGTAAAAAGAGGAAAAAAAAAAGATAAGATTTTAGATATAGAAATCGCAAATCCTGAATTTACTTACAAAAAACTAATTAAATTCTGTTCAAGTAACTATAATAAATCTAAATATTATAAAAATTACGAAGATGATTTAATATTTACTTTGCAAAAAGGTTTTGCAAGTAAAAATCTTATTAAATTAAATGTGGAAATAATAAAATGGTTTTTAGAAATACTAAAAATAGACACTCCCATATTATATTCTAGTGAAATGAAATCTAATTCTAATAAAACATTTAAAATTATTGATATATGCAAAAATTTAAATGCGAATGAATATATTTCGACAATAGGGTCTAAAGATTATTTAGAAAATCATAAAAACTTTTTTATCAATGAGAAAATTTTACTTACTTATCACAAATACAAACATCCTAAATATAATCAGCTTTTTGGGCCATTCCTTGAGTATGCTTGCATTCTTGATTTAATTCTTAATGAAGGTCAAAATTCTCTTGATATAATTCGCTCAGGAAGATTTTAAAATATTGAATTTTATTGGTTCACCAACATTAATATTTCTATTAACTTTTTTTCCCATAATAGATGTAAAGTATTTTGGACTTACCCCTAAACCTGGTCGTATAATTTTTACATTCATATGACTTATTTTTTCTCCCTTTTTGATTTGCTTATGTGCATAAATTGATCTTCTAAATTTTTTTACAAAATTTTCACCTTTAGTAATTTTTTTTTTTCCATTTCCAATTGATGCCCAAGCATTGTTCGCTTCTAAAATTAAACTACTTATTTCTGAAGGTGTTATTGAAAATTGATGATCTAGTGATTTAGAGGATTTTGATAATTTTAGATGTTTTTCAATAAGGCAAGCACCGAAAGCAACTGATGATATTGCTGCACCAATCGATGAAGTATGATCTGAGAAGCCAGACAAACAATTGTATTTTTTAATCAAAAATGAAATAAATTTTAAATTTACATCTTTATTTTTTGTTGGATAGTCAGAGATACAGTGAAGAATAATATGTTTTTTTGATTTAATCTTTTTTAAAAATTTCATTAGTGTATCAATTTCTCTGCGATTTAAAGTTCCAGTTGAAATTATTATTGTTTTATTGGTTTTTACAACTTTTTTAATTAAAGGAAAATGTAAGCTCTCTAGTGATGCGATTTTATAAGCTGGGCATTTTAATTTTTCTAAAAAATTTAAAGATTTTTCATCAAAGACAGAACTAAAGCAAATCATGCCTAGAGATTTTGCTTTTTTAAAAACATGTTTATGCCATTTGTATGGAAATCTCGTTTCTTTATAAATGCTATAAAGTGATCTTGAATTCCATTCTTTATTCTTAAACTTATTTTGAATTAAAAATTCATTTTTATTTATATTTAGTGTCATTTCATTTAAATCATATGTCTGAAATTTAACTGCTTCTACACCAGCATCTGCAGCTTTTTTTAGAAGTTTAAGAGTTTTATTTAATGAATTTTGATGATTTGCAGATATTTCAGCAACAATTAATGGTGGATTATTTTGAGAAATTTTTCTCCTATTAATAAATAGTATTTTACTCATCTTTTAAAATTACAGTTGTAAATTCATATGGTAGCACGTTCTTTTTTAATATATATGAATGATCCAATATACAGTTTTTACTAAGCTCGCTTTTAACAAAATTTAAAACCTTATTAGGGTGAATATAAAATAATCTTTTGTCAAAATAATCTACATATATAGATAAATTATTAAATATTATTTTTTTTTTTGTAATTTTAATTAAAATTTTAAGAGATTTTTTCATCCACTGCCAGTTATTCTCAGTATTATTGTTAAATGTTCCATTAATAATTATGTAATCAAATTTTTTTTTTAGCGGATTTTGAAAAATATTTATTGTTTCAAAATTACAATTCTTATGTTTTTGGTATATATGTTTTGCTTTTAAAATTGCTTTGTTTGATATATCTATACCTGTATAAAAACCCGTAAACTTGTTCTTTTTTAAATATCTAAAAAGATATCCGGTCCCACAACCAAAATCTAAAATTGTAATTTTTTTTTTCAAATTAACATACTTAACTAGGTTAAGCATTCTAATGTCTCTAGTTTTTTTATCAGATTGTTGTGAACTTTTTACATTATCACCATGTCTTTCTACAAGATCGTCATAGTGTTTAGATAAATTTACAATTGTATTTTGAAAATTTTTATTTTGTTTTTTCACTTTGATGTTAAATTTTTGGCCAGTTTAATTAAGGTTTCATCCTTCTTTAAAATTTTTTTTAAAATTTTCACTGTTTTTTTAGGATTACTCTCATAAGCAATCCTCAACAAATTCATCCAATTTGAATTATTTTTCTTTCTTGTGTTTTCTATTTGTTTGAATAAATATTTTGTTTTATTTTTTATTTTTTTTTTATACATTTGATTTTGTTAAATACATAAGAGATTAAATAATACTATCTTTCATATATATGTCCACTCATCCTTGTTTTTGATAACTAAAAAAATAAAAATTTTTTTTCTTTATAAGGGCTGTCTTCTTTATTCGCATATACCAGATTAATCATTAAAACTTTTCTTAGATTCGTATTTTCAGACATTACCTTTTCAACTGAATGGTACGAATTTTTAGTTTTTTTAAAACCGTAAATCTTATTTTTTTTTGGAATAATAGTATTAATTACTGTCAAGTTTTCTGGGTCTATTCTTTGGTTTCTCCAATTATTTTCATATTTCTCATCATTAGGTTTATATAAATTTACAAAACCACCATCATTTATTGACCAGTTGTCATCAACAAAAAAAAACACCAAAGAAATTAATTTTCTTGAGCTATCAGTATGAGGTAAACTAAATCCACCATTTTTAGAAATATTAAAACAAAAGTTAAGTTTTGACTCCTTAAAAAATGGTATAAATTTTTTCCAAGAATTTTTGTAATAAACATTATTTATTCCAAAAAATTTCATTAAATATTCTACAAAATTTTTGTTTTGAAATTGTTTAATTAAATTCTTCCAATTTTCATTTTCATTTATAAATTTCTCAAATTTTTCATTGTCATCGGTAAATGACATGGCAAAGTCATTATGCTTTGAAAAAAAATTTTCATTGGGAAAATTATTTCTCAAATCAGTAAAAAGATTTTCATCTATAAAATCATCAATCTCAACTAGATTAAATCGATCTTTGTATAAGATATTGCTAATATTTTTTTTAAACTTTTCTATTAAATTTAACATTTTAAATTACTCTTAATTGTACAAACTGATATTTTAATAACAATAGTTATTTTTATTTTTCCATCAAAATATCAGAAATATATTTCGCAACTAAATCATATCCTTTTTCATTGGGGTGTCCACTTATTCTCAGTGGATACAGGCTTTTTTTATCTGGGTGTTTTTCAAACACATTTTTTCTCAAATCTATAATTTTAAGATTTTTTTGTTTGACCAAATCAAGCATGTAATCATACTTTCTTAAAGGATAAGGGTGTACAAGATGATTAAAATATCTTGCGGCGTGAGGATAGTATACAAAATATATTTCACCTCCCCATGTATTTACTGTCTTTATCGCCTCATCTAAAACCTGACTATAAATTTCAAAAGTATTTAAAGGACTATAATATTGTAAAGTTAGTGAAAACTTTCTAGGAATAAAAAAACTTAAAAACTCACGTAAATGATACAATTTTAAAACACCTTTAATTGTAAAAAAAATATCATTCCCACTTTTTCTTTTTTGTCTATCACCAGTTTGTTTATCTGCATAAATGAGTGAGACCATTTTTTTATGGTCATCATCTAAGTTTGACTGATTTTCAATTAAGTTTTGTGTGTATTCTTCATCTAATAAATAATTTTTAAAAACGTCCCATTGATATTCATAAATTAAATTATCAATGTCATTTGTTTCTGAATAAAACCATATAATTTTTTTAGGTTTTTTAAATTTAGCATATTCTTTAATTGAGGCTAATTGCATTAAGGGGCCGTGTCCTTGGTAACCAAGATTTAAAAATTTTTTCTTAGAATAAAAAATTATTCTTTCATGAATTGTATCAGCATCATCTACGCAAGCTCCTTGAGCTAAGGAGTCACCCAATAAAACATAATCGACGGTATCGTTTTCCCAAACCCTGTCATCATTTCTAAAACCATATCTATCGCTTGTATATACTGCTGTTTTGCCACCTTCATTACAAAATACTGTTGGGATATTTGAGGTTCCTGATAAAGCATACATACTGTTTTCAGATTTAAAATCTTTATAATTTACAAAAAAATCATTTGGAGGAATACTGGGCATCGCGTTTTTTTTATTTTTAAGAAAATCCTTGTAAAATTCATACTTAGATCTCTTGTCAAAAGGTAAACCCAATTTTTTTGCCTGTTCAGCTCTAATTTCAACATCGTTAATTTGAACTCTTGAATTAATTGTAAATAATATTTCAATAATAAAAGCACTTAATAAAGAGTAAAAAATAAAAATACAAAAATAGGTAACAATAGTTTTATTGTAAAATTTTTTTAATGAAAAAACAATCAAACTAAATATAAAAAATGCTATTAAAAACTTAATATAAAATAATTTAAAATAATCACTTACAGTCAAATATTTATAAATAGAAAAAGATAAAACAATAATAGATAAAGTAAATAAAAAATTCAGTATATAATAAACAAAACCTTTAGAACTATTATTAATCATTAAAAAATTTATTTAATTGCAAAAAGACTAAATCTATTTTATTTTAGTTTGGTGTAAAGAATTTAATTCATAATATATTTTAGAACACTATCTCTGTTGTGTTTTAAACTAAATTTCCATAATTGTGAGTCTAAGTAAAAATGTAAAATTTGTCCAATTATTGGAATTATGATTAAATTTTTTAGAGCTTGTTCATCGTATTTACCAAACATAGATAGTGATGCCATGACTGATCCATAAATAATTGCAACTAAAATAAAATACATTGAAAACCTTGACTTGATAAGTTCAGATTTATTTTCATTTTTTCTTCCAATGACAACTTTATTTGTAAGAAAAAGGTATTGTGAAAAGTGCATGGTCACACCCATCAATATTACGTGAACAGGATTGTTTACAAAGCAAGCTGGATAAAAAATCAAACAACCAGTAATAAATGCAAATAAACTCTGATCAAAGCCAAATTTAAAAAGATACATGGCTATAGAAATACCCAGAATAAAAAGTACAGCTATGTTTAAATAGATTATAAAATCTGCAATATCAATTTCTAAGAAAAATCTCAAATAAGCAATAAAAAAAAATAAAAAATTAAAAAAATAAATATGTTTTTCCTGAAAATTTACATTTGATTTTTCTTTTGTATAAAGTTTAGAGACACCAAAACTTTGGCGAGTAACATGATATACATTAGCTGCAAAAAATATTAGATAAAATATTTTATTAAAAAAGAAAAATCCAACTAAACACAAAAAGAAGATAGATAAGGGAATAAATATTAATGATATCTTATTTTGTAATATATGATCTTTGTTAGTTTTATTCAAAAAAAACGGCCAAGTTGCTCCAAAGTGAGGCTCGGCGAGTAATAAAATTGTAAGAAAAATTAAAGTTGTTTCAAATGATGGAAAATTAAAGAGAATTAATCCATAAATAAGAGGAAAAAAAAATGGAAATTTTACCAATAGAAATTCCTTACTCAAATAAGAGCTCATCTTTTTCTTCCTATTAAAATAAATAAACCACCCTCATTAGCTAGTGGTGAAAAAATAGAAAAAAACTGTGTAATCATCCTAGAAAACTTATCTCCTTTTTTTATTTTTTCAAATATTTTGTCTTCATTAATACTATCCATACAAGGTATAGAATTTATAAATTCAATATTATTCAAGTCAAACCATTTTAAGACTTCATCAAAAGTATGCATACTTTCCACAGGATGTTCGTACTGATCATTGATCCATGCGTCAATTTTTTCATCTTCATTTTTAATTTTTCTTAAATGGGGATCTAAAAACATAAGAAATTTTCTTCCAAGAAATTTGTATAAAAATTGTCTGATTATTGTTTTTGTTCTAAAGATTTTATTATAAAGCCCTATTATTATATAACCGTCTTTTTTTACAAAATTTTGAATATTTTTAAAACCACCATACGGATCTTTTGTGTGATGTAGAACTCCACTACACCAAACTAAATCGAAAGTATTATGAATGAATAAATCATCAAATAGGTCAGCTTTTACAAAAGTTGTATTTTTAATTGAGTTTTCATCAGAAAATTTTTTTCCTAATTTTAATGACTCTATTGTTGTATCTAAAGCAAATATTTTATTATTAGTTCCAATCGCTAAATAATTTGAAAGTTGACAAGTGCCTGATCCAACCTCTAAAATTTTTTTATCAAATCTAAATTTTTCTTTTATCTTTTTCGCAACGAA
>MDTE01034561.1_pt1 | contig 13276 bp, 12 predicted proteins | sample 811231 | NCBI WGS metagenome assembly MDTE01 (sample SAMN05326651, study PRJNA326480) | marine metagenome | isolation source: seawater | place: Indian Ocean: Red Sea | collected 2010
CACTAAAATTACGTTAAATATAATTAATGAATAAATCTTTAAATTTGAGCAAAAAAAGTTTTGCAATTTATGGACTTGGGAAAACAGGAATGTCTGTTATTAATTATTTTAACCGAAAGGGTTTTGAAAACTGGCTTGCTTGGGATGATAATTTAAAGAAGGAAGACTTTTGGAGATCTGTTAAAAAAAAAGAAGAAAAAAAACTTTTTTCAAAACATTTAGATTCAACCGAATTTATCGTTGTCAGTCCTGGTATAAGTTTAAATAAAGCATCGCTAAAAACAAAGCTAATAGAAAATAAAGAAAAAATTATAACAGATCTTGATCTTTTCTATTTATTTAATGAAAATATCAAAACTATTGTAGTAACGGGCACTAATGGAAAGTCTACAACATGTAAAATTATTGAGCACGTATTAAAAAAAAATAACATTAACGTTAAGTTGGGAGGAAATATAGGTAAACCCGTATTAGACTTAAATTTAAAAAGTAAACCCATAGTAATTATTGAAGCTTCATCTTTTCAATTAGCTTATTCGAAGTTTGTTAGACCCGATTATGCAGCGATATTAAATATTACAAATGATCATTTAGATTGGCATGGTACCAACAAAAATTATATTAATTCTAAATTTAAAATTTTTTCTAATCAAACAGAAAAAGACATGGCATTTGTTGATAACATAGATTTTTTAAAAAAATATAAAAAAGCTAAGTATCGAGCAAAGCTAAAATTTATAAAAGTAGAAAAATATAACAAGATAAAAAGATTTATAAAAAATAATTATTTAAATTTAGAAGTAAATCAACAAAATATGAGTTTTGTACAAGCTATTGCAAAAACTTTAAAAATAACAGATAGATCTTTAATTAAATCACTTAGATCGTTCAAAGGTTTAATGCATAGACATGAAATTATTTATAAAAAAAATAATAAAACTATTATAAACGATTCCAAAGCAACAAGTTTTGAAGCAACTAAGTTTGCATTAAAAAATAATAAAAATATTTTTTGGATTGTCGGCGGACTTCCGAAGACTGGTGACAAGTTTCAATTACAAAAAATTAAAAAAAATATTATAAAAGCTTATATCGTTGGAAAGTATATGCAAAAATTTAAAAGAAATTTAAAAGGAAAAGTTCAATTCCAACTTTGTAAGACTTTAAAAAACGCTATAGACAAAATTTTTAACGATACAAAAAAAATGAAAAATAAAAAAGTTACAATTTTGTTAAGCCCGGCTAGTGCTTCCTATGATCAATTTAAGAATTTTGAAGAAAGAGGGAATTGCTTTAAAAATTTAATAAACAGAAAGTTTAAACGAGTATAATGTTTAATTTCGGAAGAGATAATACTAGCAAAATAGCCAAATGGTGGAGAAATATAAATAAAGAAATTTTATTTTTGTTTATTTTTCTTTTTTTATTGGGACTTTTTTTTTCTTTTTCCTCCACTTCTTCAGTGGTTGCAGAAAAAATGAATAAAGAAACATATTTCTTTTTTACCAAACATCTTATTTTTGTTTCAATTGCATTGACCTTAATTCTTATTATTTCGCTCCTTGATAAGGAAAAATTAGTAAAATTTTTACCTTATTTATTTTTTGTTTCCATATTATTCCTTATTCTTGTTTACTTCGTTGGCGTAGAAGTTAAAGGATCAAGAAGATGGTTAGATTTATTTTTTTTACCTAGATTTCAACCAGTTGAATTAGTCAAACCATTATTTGTGGTTTTTATTGCAAGGGTAATTACGGAAGAAAAAAAAAACAAAAATAAATACAAGATACTTTTATTCTCTTTTAATTTTATTATTAATTGTATTCTTCTTAATAAACCAACCCGATCTTGGACAAACATTATTGTTAGTATTAACTTGGATTACAATAATTTTTGTATCAGGATTTAATATGATTTTTTTAATAATTTTTGGTTTTGTCTTTTTATTTATTGTAGCGCTTTTAATATTTCTTTTTCGTGAAAAATTTGGTTATGTATTTTCAAGAATACAAACATTTTTTGATCCAAAAACAGGTGATAATTTTCAGTCACAAAAAGCATTAGATGCTATTAATAAAGGTGGCTTAACCGGACAAGGGATGGGAGAGGGAATTTTAAAAGACGAAGTTCCAGAAGCACATACTGACTACATAATAGCTGTAATTTCCGAGGAGTTTGGAGCTATATTTGTTTTATTCATAATAATTGTTTTTCTATTTATTGGTCACAGGGTATTAAATAGAGTTTTATTAGAACAAGATGATTTTATAAAATTGGTACTTGCGGGTCTAGCTTCTTTAGTAATTATTCAAATGCTTATACACGTGGGGGTAAACATTAGATTAATTCCAACAACAGGTATGACTTTACCATTTTTAAGTTATGGAGGATCGTCATTAATTGGTAGCGCTATTTCAGCTGGCATAATTTTAAATTTTACAAGAAAAGATACTAATAAATATTTTAAAAATGAATAAAAAAATAATTTTTACTGCAGGAGGAACCGGGGGACATATATTTCCTGCAATAAATTTAATGAAAAATTTATCAGAAAAAGGGTATCAGGTATTGTTAGTTACAGATTTAAGAGGAAAAAATTTTACTAAAAGATACCCAGAATTAAAAACTTTGTTGATAAAAGCAGCAACGCTTACAAATAAAAATTTATTAAGAAAACTTTTTTCTATATTCATAATTTTTTATTCTTTAATCCAAGCATTATTTATTTTAAAAAGAGAAAAACCAGATTTAGTTTTTGGATTTGGCGGCTATACTTCGTTTCCCATTTCATTTGTATCAAAGTTTTTTAATATACCTTTGGTTATATATGAAAATAATATGACTTTGGGCAGAGCTAATAAATATTTAGCATCATTTTCAAAAAAAATTTTTATTTCAAGAGAAATTACTAATAAAATTTTAGATAAAAATAAAAATAAAATTTTTCAAGTGGGCCCAATATTGGACAAAAAAATAATAAATTATACAGAAAGTAAAAAAAATAATAACATTTTTTCTATTTTAGCTATAGGAGGGAGTCAAGGAGCGGAAGTATTTGGGCAAGTTATCCCAGAAGTTATCAAAAAATTAAATGATAAAAATTTCAAAGTTGAAATTAATCAGCAGTGCATTAAAGGTCAACAAAATGAAATTTCTAATTTTTACCACAAAAATAATATAAAAAATTATGTATTTGAATTTGATAAAAATATTTTAAAATTAATTTTATCTTCGGATGTGGCAATAACACGTTGTGGCGCCTCTACTACAGCTGAACTAGCTTACACTTTAACACCATTTATAGCTATTCCTCTGCCAGGCTCTATAGACAACCACCAGTATTTAAATGCAAAGTATTATGAAAGAACGGGGTGCTGTTGGGTTATGGAACAAAAAAATTTTAATGTAAATAGTTTATATAATTTAATTGAGAATATAATAAATAACAAAAGTAAACTAGAAAACATCCGTCAAAATATGAAAAAGATCTACGGTAAAAATGTTTACAATGATATAGAAAATGAAATTAAGGAGTTTATTTGAAAATGAAAATAAATATAGCTAGTAACGAGGTTATTCATTTTATTGGTATTGGCGGAATTGGCATGAGTGGTTTGGCTCAAATAATGAATAACATGGGGTTTAAAGTACAAGGAAGCGATTTAAGCTCTAATAAAAATACTGACAGACTAATAAAATCAGATATAAAAGTTTTTTTTAATCATCATCAAAAAAATTTAAAAGAAGCAACGATGATTGTTGCGTCCTCTGCCATTAAAAAAAATAATAAAGAATTAATAAAAGCAAAACAAAAAAAATTACCAATTTTTAAAAGAGGTGAAATGTTAGCTAATATTGTTTCTTTAAAAAAAAATATTGTAATAGCTGGATCTCATGGGAAAACTACAACAACATCACTAGTTGGAAACATTTTGCTAGAATCAGGATTGGATCCCACAGTTATTAATGGCGGGGTAATAAATTCTTTAAAAAACACAGCTCAATTAGGAAAAGGGGAGTGGTCTGTGATTGAATCAGACGAATCTGACGGAAGTTTTTTAAAACTACCTATCACTTACTCTATAGTGACGAACATAGACAAGGAACATTTAGATTATTATAATAATTTTGAAGAATTAAAAAAAAGTTTTTATTCATTTGTTGAAAAAACACCTTCCTTTGGAAAATCTTTAATTTGCATAGATGATACTTATTTAAAATCTATGATAAGTAGATTAAAAACTAACAATTTTTTAACTTATGGCTTTGATAAAAACTCAAATTATCAAGCTACAAATATTAAGAGAAAAATAGATTATTCAATCTTTGATTTAAAAATAAAATCTTCAACAAGTAAAAGTTTTACAATAAAAAATATTAAACTAAATTTAATAGGCGATCACAATATAAGGAATGCAACCGCATCAATAGCAGTGGCGTTAAATCTTGGTATTAAAATTAGTAAAATAAAAAAAGCGCTTAAAAAATTTTTAGGCATTCAAAGAAGATTTACCAAAGTATTTTCTATTGGAAAAAGAGAGTTTTATGATGACTACGCTCACCACCCAACAGAAATCAAAGCTGTTATTAAAGGCGCTAGAGAAGTTTATAATGATAGAAAAATAATTTGTGTTTTTCAACCACACAGATATTCAAGAGTAAAACTTTTAAAGAAAGAATTTGCATCTTCATTTAAAGTAGCTGATTTAGTAGTTCTTTGTCCAGTTTATTCAGCTGGTGAAAAAAGAAATTACAATTTTAATCAAAAAGATTTTTCAAATCTAATTTCAAAAAAATCTCAGATTCAAGTTGTTAATATTAGCAATCAAATAGATTTAAAAAATTTTTTTAGAAAAAATTTAATAGAAGATGAAATGATAATTTGCATGGGGGCAGGCAGCATATCAAATTGGATAAGAGAAATTGGTGAAAATATATAATGAATATGATTTCTCAAATAAAAAAAATTGAAAATAAGATTTCAGGAAAAATATTTTATGACCAAGGTCTTTCAAAATATTCTTGGTTTAATCTAGGAGGAGTTGCAAAAGTTGTATTTATACCGAAGAGTTTAAATGAACTTTCAAATTTTTTAAAAAACATAGATATAAAAGATCAGTTTAAAGTATTAGGGGCTGGCTCTAATACCTTAATAAGAGATGGAGGTTTTGATGGAATTATAATTAAATTTGGAAAATCTTTTGCACATTTATCACTATTTGATCAAGAAACAATTATAGCAGGAGCTGCAGCTTTAGATAAAAATGTATCAAATTTTGCTCTTGAAAATCAATTAAAAGGATTTGAATTTCTATCTTGTATACCCGGCACTATTGGAGGAGGTATAAGAATGAATTCAGGATGTTATGGAGAAGATATTTCAAAATTATTGATTTCCGTTCAAGTTATGGATTTAAAGGGCAAAATGAGAGTTGTTTACGCATCTGATATAAAGTTTTCATACAGAAATTGTAACATAGATAATAATTTAATTTTTATAAGTGCTACACTAAAAGGAAAAAAAGACAATAAATTAAATATAAAAAAAAAAATAGATAATTTTGTTAATAAAAAAAAAAAAGACCAACCATCAAAAATAAAAACATGCGGTAGTACTTTTAAAAATCCTGAAAGCACAAAGGCCTGGAAGCTTATTAAAGATTCTGGATGCGCGGGCATGAACGTTGGAGATGCATATATTTCTGAAAAACATTGCAATTTTTTTGTAAATAAAGGGGGAGCGACATCAGAAAATCTAGAAACTTTAATTGAAAAAGTTAGAACAAAAGTTTTAGAAAAAACAGGAATTAAACTTGAACTTGAAGTTCAAATTATAGGAAAAAAATTATGAATAACTTAATAGCCGTGTTAATGGGAGGCTCGTCAGGTGAAAGAGAAATAAGTTTTTTAACAGGTAAAGCTTGCAGCAATGCTTTAAAAAAAAGAGGTTATAAAGTTAAGGAAATAGATGGAAAGGGTAATTTTGTAAAAAAGTTAAATAAACTAAAACCAAAAGCTGTTTTTAATGCATTACACGGAAGATTTGGAGAAGATGGTTTTATTCAAAGCATATTGGAGGCTCTTAAAATTCCTTATACACATTCTGGAGTTATTTCATCAAGTTTAGCTATGGATAAAGTGTTATCTAGAAAAATTTTTAAAAAAAATAAATTAAAAACTCCCAAATATTTTTTATTATACAAAGATTATAAAGGAAACATAAATGCCGAAGTTAAAAAAAGTAAAATAAAATTTCCGATTGTGATTAAGCCAGTTAATGAAGGATCTAGTCTTGGTGTTTATATATGCAAAAATACAACTGATTTTAAAAAAAATTATAAAAAATTATCAAAAGAATATAGCCAAATTCTTGTTGAGGAATATATACCAGGAAGAGAAATTCAAGTTGCGGTTATGGGAAACAAAGCTTTGGGTGCTATAGAACTTGTGCCAAAAAGAAAATTTTACGACTACAAGGCCAAATATTCAAGCAAAGCAGGCACAAAACATATTATGCCGGCACCAATTTCTTCAAAAAAATATAAAGAAGTTTTGCTTTTAGCAAAAAGAGCCCACAATGTTTTGGATTGTAGCGGAATTACGAGATCTGATTTTAGATTTTATAAAAACAAATTTTATTTGTTAGAAACCAATACTCAACCCGGAATGACGAAACTTTCTCTTGTTCCAGAGATAGCCAAATATAAAGGAATTAGCTTTGGAGATTTAGTGGTTTGGATAATAAAAAATGCTAGTTACAATAAATGAAAAGAACCAATAAGATAATTTTATTATTATTTGCATTAATCTTTTTAACCACTTACAACCCAAAACAGCTAAATTTCACAGAAAAAGATCATTACAGTTTTTTTAAAATTAAAAACATACAGATTAATAATAATAAAAAAATAAGACAAAAAGATGTTATTGAGAGGCTGAATCATATTTATGGCAAAAATATTATATCACTATCAAATAACGATATTCAAAATTCTTTATTAGATATAGATTTTTTAAAAAAAATTGAATTAAAAAAAAAATATCCAAGCACAATTATAGTAAAAATTTATGAAACAGAAGTTTTGGGTATATTATATAAAAATAAAGATAAATTTTTTCTTGATTCATCATCCAATCTATTAAGATTTAAAGAAGATATTTACAAAGGCAAGCTTCCAGAAATTTTTGGCAAAGGGGCCGAAAATGATTTTGTTAATTTTTTTAAAGAACTGGATGCTTATCAATTTCCTAAAAATAAAATTAAAAGATATTATTACTTTAAGATAAATCGTTGGGATTTAAAACTTTTAGATGGCAAACTTATAAAATTTCCAGCGAAAAAAAGAAAAGAAGCTATTCAACAATCTATTGAATTATTGAATCGTGATGATTTTAAAAATTATAAAGTTCTTGATCTAAGAATACATGGTAAGATAGTAGTAGAGTAATGATATCTGCAAATCCAATAGGTGTAATTGAACTAGGGAACTTAAAGATTAAATGCATCATATTTAATGATAACAAAGAGGGTAAATTAGAAATTTTATCAAGCTCAGTTATTAATACTACCGGCATACATAATGGAGTAATTATAAATATAGACAAAGCTTCTAATGCAATCAGAAAATGTATAAGTAGTGCCGAAAAAAAAGCTGACATTTTGCTTAAAAAAATAAATGTGGTAATTGAACAACCAGAGTTTCTGTGTACTAAACTTTCTAAAGAAAAAAAAATTAATGGATCAAAAATTTATAAAGAAGATATAGAATTTTTATTAAAGGAAGGGAAAAAACAAGTGACCCTTAATGATGAGAGTCACTCAATAATTCATATTTTTAATCACAGTTACACAGTAGATGGAAAAATTTTTTTAGAAGTTCCAATCGATGTATATGCTGATAATTTAAGTCATCAAATGACATTTATTACAGTTCCAAGAAATAATATAAAAAATATTATTCAAACTTTCACTAATTGTGATATCGAAGTGGAAAGATTTATTTCTTGCATTTTTGCTCTAGGAGTAGAGTTGTTAAACGAAGAGGATTTAAACAATGGTTCAGCCTTAATAGATTTGGGATTTGAAAAGACGAGTTTAGGATTATTTAAAAATCTTGCATTGAGTCACTCTTCAACATTTCCTATAGGCATGAATCATATTGCAAAAGATATTTCAAAAGTATGTTCTTTAGATTTAGAAGAGTCGCAAAATATTTTAAAAAATTTTGATTTTTCTTTCAAAAATAATAATCAATTTTTTGATGATGAAAGTTTCTTAAAAAAAAATTATTTTTATAGTTCAAATTTTAGAAAAATAAGTAAATCTTTATTACTAGATATAATAAAAGAGAGAATAAATGAAATTTTTGAAATAATAAAAAAAAATATACTTTTGGCAGGATTTGGAAAATCTTTTGGTGCTAAAACTTTCATAGCAGGAGGAGGAACAAATCTTAAAAATATGCAAACCTATTGTTCAGATTTTTTTGGACATGAAGTCTATAAATTGGGAAAAGGTAAAGGTGAAAATAATAAAGATGAAAATTTAGAAATTTTTTTCGCCTGTTTTGGGGCGGCAAAACTGATAAAGGAAGGCTGGGAAACTGAAGCTATACCTCAAATAATAGGAAAATATACTCAAAAAAAAGGTTTTTTTGCAAAAATTTTTGGAACCAAGCATTAAAAAATTTTTGTATTCTTTGGTAATATAAGTTGTCTTCCATGATTTTTAGTCTTTTTGTATACCAATAGTTAATGCAACAAAGCTTTCAAAAAACTATTAAAGAGCCTATACAACTCGAAGGGGTAGGTTTGCATAACGGCATCAAAGCAAACATTCGCTTAAAGCCAGCTAAAATTAATTCTGGAATTAAATTTAAAAGAACTGATGTAGAAGATTTTAAAAATATAATTGAAGCAAGTTATAAGAATGTAGATTCTCCAATACTTTGCACAAAAATTAAAAATTCGCACGGGGTTTCTGTTGCTACAATCGAGCATTTAATGGCCGCCTTTTATGGAGAGGGAATTGATAATATAACAGTTGAAATTAATGCTCCGGAAGTACCAATCATGGATGGCTCTTCTTTTGATTTTGTAGAAGCAATAAGATCAGTTGGAATTGAAGAACAAAATTCTCCAAAAAAATTTATTAAAGTTTTAAAAAAATTTGAAGTAAGAGAAGGTTCAAAATATATTTCCATTGAACCACTTGCTGATGACCTAATAATTGATTTTGAAATAGTATATAAGAATCCACTGATTAGGAGCAGAAGAAAAGAATTTAAATTAAGCAATTGCGATTTGACATCAATATATAATTCAAGAACATTTTGTTTATATGAAGATATTGATCAAATAAGAAGCATGGGGTTAGCCAAAGGAGGATCTTTGGAAAATGCAATAGTGGTTAAAGAAAATAAAATACTTAACGACGATGGTCTCAGACATAGACATGAGTTTGTAGAACACAAGATATTAGACTGTCTGGGTGATTTGATGTTATCAGGTCACAGGATATTTGGTCATATTAAAACTTCTCAAGGAGGTCATCAGCTTACAAATATTTTATTAAATAAATTTCTATCAGTACAATCGAATTGGGAACTAATTACTTCACAAGAAAAACAAAAAGATCAAAAAAACAGTCAGTACGGCGGGCCTATAGCCGTTAATGCGTAAAAAAAAACTTTATCAAGAAAATTGTAATAACTTAAAATTTTGATAAAATATATATTTATCTAAAATGTTTAAAGTTTATCTAATTTTTTTATTATCTGTTTTTTTATTATTTTCCTGTTCAAAGCAAGAGGATATTAAGATAGCTCTAGATCCTACCGACGAAGAATCAATGATCGCTATTTATAAAGAAGCCGTAGAATCATTAAAAAAAGGTGATGCATTTTATGCTGCTAAAAAATTCAAAGAAGCAGAGACCTTGTTGCCCCAAAGCGAATGGGCTGCTAAATCAAGTCTTATGCACGGATATTCTCATTATATGAGAAACGCATACAGTAGCAGTGTTTTTTCTTTAGAGAGACATATTAATAATTATCCTGCTGATAAAAATATACCTTATGCTCATTATTTAATTGCAATATGTTATTTCGAACAAATTTTAGACGAAAAAAAAGATTTAAAACCTTTATTGAAAGCAAAAGAAAAATTCGAATTTATTTTAACAACATATCCTGAAACAGATTACGCTATAGATTCTCGTTTCAAAATAGATTTAATTATTGATCAGTTAGCAGCAAAAGAAATGTCCATAGCAAGATATTATATGAAAACAAAAAAATGGATACCAGCAATTAATCGTTTAAAAGTAGTTGTAGAAAAATATGATAGAACAGTTTTTATAGAAGAGGCGCTTCATAGATTGGTTGAAGTATATTATAGAATTGGACTAGTTGAAGAAGCAAAAAAATCAGCTAAAATTTTAGGGTATAATTATGAATCTAGCGAATGGTATGAAAGAAGCTATAAAGTTTTTAATAAAAAATATAAACCAAAAAAAATAACAAAAGAAAAAAAAACAGGTTTAATAAGAAGAAAAATAAAAAGCTTATTTGAATAAAAATACTAAATGCAAAGAAAAGAAATTGAAAAATTTTATATAAAAAAAATTAATGAGTTAAGAAAACATGATGAAGCTTATTTTAATCATGATTCTCCTCTTATTTCAGATAAAGATTACGACAGCATCAAAATAGAGATTTTAAATCTTGAAAAAAAATACAAATATTTAAAGGATAAAAATTCACCTAGCCAAAAAGTTGGTTACGAACCTTCAAATAAATTCAAAAAAGTTCAACACGATATTCCCATGCTATCTCTTGCAAACGCTTTTTCTAAAGAAAATATAGAGGACTTTTTAAAGAAAATAAAAAATTTTTTAAATTTAAAAAACTCCGAAAAAATAATTCTTTCGGCAGAACCTAAAATTGACGGCATATCTGCATCGTTGAGATATATTAATGGAATTTTTACACTAGGTCTTTCACGCGGTGATGGAAAAACTGGAGAAGATATAACTAACAATCTTAAAACAATTAAAGATATTCCTAAAAAAATTAATAAGCCCAATTTTCCAAAAATTTTAGATGTAAGAGGAGAAGTATATATATCTAAATCAGATTTTCAAAAAATTAATAAGAAATTTGCAAACTCAAGAAATGCAGCAGGAGGCTCTTTAAGACAAAAAGATCCTAATGAAACGAAAAAAATACCTTTAAAATTTGTTGCATACGGGTTTGGTATGGTAGAGCCAAAAAATTTTGTAAAACAATCAGAATATTTAAGATTATTAAAAGATTGGGGTTTTGATACAAATCCTTTTAATAAACTAGTAAGCACGATTGAAGATATAGAAAAAAATCATGGAGCAATTGAAAAAAAAAGATCAACCATTGACTATGATTTAGACGGACTGGTTTACAAAATAGATGATTTAAAATTACAAAATAGACTTGGTTTTGTTTCTAATTCTCCAAGATGGGCAATTGCTCATAAATTTTCTGCGGAGAGAGGTTTTTCAATAATTAAAAATATCGAAATACAAGTTGGGAGGACAGGAGCCTTAACACCTGTTGCGAAAATACAGCCAGTCAATATAGCTGGAGTTGTTGTATCAAATGCAACTCTACATAATGAAGACGAAATAATTAGAAAGGATATTAGAATAGGTGACACGGTATGTATTCAAAGAGCAGGAGATGTTATTCCCCAAGTACTTTATGTAGATAAAGAAAAAAGAGATAAAAATATAAAAAAATTTAGTTTCCCAGAAAAGTGTCCTTCTTGTGGATCAAAAACGATAAAAGAATTTAATTATACTACAAAAAAAATGGATGCCGTAACAAGATGTCCCGATACAAAATTTAGTTGTAAAGAAATTTTAAGAGAAAAATTAAAGCACTTTGTTTCAAAAGAAGCATTAAATATTGATGGATTTGGAAAAAAAATAGTACAAAATTTTTGGGACTTGAATATGATTAAGTATCCAGCTGATATATTCAATTTAAACTTTAAAAGAATTTCTAATTTAGATGGCTGGGGAGATTTATCAGCTTCAAATTTAGAAAAAGCTATTAAAAAATCGAAGAAAATATCATTAGATAAATTAATTTTTGCAATAGGAATAAGATATATAGGACAAGAAAATGCAAAAACTTTAGCAAAATATTTTGTAAAAATAAAAAAATTTGAAGAACTATGCGATAATCAAAAAAGAAAAAAAATTTTAAATAATCTTTTAGAATTAGATGGTATTGGGGAAACACAAGTTAGTTCACTAGAAATGTTTTTTTCTAATTCTAATAACTCAAACGCAGTTTTAAACCTAATCAAAGAGTTAAACGTTATTGATTTTAAAACTAGTAGATCTGGAATTTTTTATGGAAAAACAATAATGTTCACAGGTGGATTAAGTAAAATGAGTAGAGCGGAAGCAAAGGCATTAGTGGAGAAAGAAGGAGGAAAAATTTTAGGAACAACCAGCAAAAAGTTAAACTTCTTGGTTGTTGGAGATTCAAAACCTACCACTAAAAAAATTGAGCAAGCAAAACAACTAAACATTAAAATTCTTTATGAAAATAACTGGTATAATTTACTAAATAGGTGAACACGCTTTAATTAAATTAGCCTTTTCTTGAGAGTTCATAAATTTAAACAAATTTTTTTTTACTTTTAAGTGATATTTATTTAACCATCCTATTTCTTTTTTGTTAAGTATATTTTTTTTTATCAATTCCTTTTCAATGGGCGTCATAGTTAATTCTTCAAATCTGTTTTTTTTAATATAAATTAAATTTTCAATTCTTATACCAAAATATCCTTCTTTGTAATATCCAGGTTCATTGGAAATAATCATTCCAGGTTTTAGTTTTATTTTATTTTTTTTTGAAAAAGATTGTGGACCCTCATGTACGTTCAAGAAATATCCAACCCCATGTCCAGTTCCATGCGGATAGTCTAATTTTATTTTTTTTAAAGATTTTCTAGCAGCTTTATCAACATCTGCGCCATTAGAATTTTTTTTTATTTTATAGCTTGAAACTGCTATATGTCCTTTTAAAACACGAGTGTAAACTTCTTTTACATAGTTGGAATTGTTATCTAAAGAAATTGTTCGAGTTACATCTGTCGTTCCAAATGAATACTGGCCTCCAGAGTCTATCAAATATATATCTCCTTTTTTTAGGACTCTATTTGATTTGTCCGAAGCTTTATAATGTATTATGGCACTATTGGGCCCGCTTCCAGAAATTGGACTAAA
>MDTE01067841.1_pt1 | contig 13276 bp, 12 predicted proteins | sample 811231 | NCBI WGS metagenome assembly MDTE01 (sample SAMN05326651, study PRJNA326480) | marine metagenome | isolation source: seawater | place: Indian Ocean: Red Sea | collected 2010
AAAGATGGTACGAGTGCCGGGATTTGAACCCGGGTTCAGGCGTTGGCAACGCCCGGTGATAACCACTACACTACACTCGTGCAGAATTTGGGAAACAAGAGTCGCTTTTCTAAGCGTCGGTTTACTCTTCGAGCGTCTCTATGCGACCCATTATCTCGTTCAGAGTCTCGCGGTATATTTTCTCTTCTCTGCCTACTGGGTCATCCAATCCCCAATCCTCATCAATCGGAAGAGCAGGGCATTCCACACCACAACCCATGCTGATGATATGGTCAAATCCAGTCGTGTCTATATCATCCACAGATTTTGGATACTGCCCTTCCATTCCTATTCCTACATCGGATGTGACCTTAATCGCATTCTTTGCAATCGATGCTCCGGGGTGAGTCCCGGCTGATTCAGCATCATGTCCCATGTGCTTAGCCGCGGCTTGAGCCATCTGGCTGCGACAGGTGTTTCCTACACATACGAAAAGTATCCGCATCGGAACTCCCTTACTTTGGTGACTAATGAACCAATCCACTATATTCAGCATATGCGAAGTAAAGGCTCGCTGAACAGAATTGAAGTAGCCCCCTCATACCGTAGCATCATGGCGGATTCTCCCATTAGCCACCATCCCGGCGGACAGGCGGATACGCCAGTCGAGCCTGATGCTTCTCCCGAACAGAGAGCTCAGATGGAGCAGGCGTATCAGCAGATGCAGAGAAAACTGCGTATGACCAAGATGGATGAGGATATCAAACACAAGATTATGGTGCTCTCTGGTAAAGGCGGTGTTGGTAAGTCCACAGTCGCTACCGGCCTAGCTCTCTCCCTCGCCCGCAAAGGGATGAGCGTGGGTCTAATGGACATAGACATCACTGGCCCGAATGTCCCTAAGATGCTGGGAATCGAGGCATCTGACCTGAATGTCGATGAGGGGCAGATTCACCCTGCCATCGGTCCGCACGGGCTGAAAGTGATATCGATGGCTTTCCTGCTTGAAGATCCAGACAAGCCAGTAATTTGGCGCGGCCCTATCAAATTAGGAGCAATTCAGCAGTTCATCGGTGATGTCGCTTGGGGGGAGTTGGATGCCCTGATTATCGACTTCCCTCCAGGGACAAGCGATGAGCCTCTTACAGTCAGTCAGAATCTACCTGGAATCGATGGAGTCGTGATTGTGACGACTCCTCAAGAAGTTGCTCTCCTTGATAGTCGAAAATCAATCAGTTTCGCTAAGACCCTGTCTGTACCAGTTTTGGGAGTAGTCGAAAACATGAGTGGATATACTATCAAAGGCACAGCAAGCCCTGAGACTGAAGTCACAGTCATCGGCCCGGGTGGAGTCCCAATCTCGGCTACTGCCGATGATGGTGGAACTTGGTCGATGACTCTTGATGTGTTCAAATCCGGAGGCGGAGCTCTTGCCGCAGAGGATCTGGGGGTTCCTTTCCTCGGTTCTCTTCCCTTCGACCCAGGGATCGTCAGGGGTGGTGATGATGGGGTCCACAGAATCGTCGCTGAGCCTGATGGAGATACGGCTGTAGCGTTCGACGGCATAGTCGAGAATGTCTTGGAAACCCTTCGTGAAGGCTCCGGTACATCAGTGAGGATTACTTGACTCTCGATCTCCGAAGAAGGGTCGATTTGATGGCGCATCCGCCGCCTGAGAGGTATTGAGAATGGCAGCGGGAACTGGTATCTACATCACCTGGGTCACAGGCGCAATCGTGCTCAGCATAGCAATGATGCCGTTATTCAAGCCTAGCTACGCTAGGCTAAGCGCTGACGGATTTATCGATATGTTCAGGCGTTACTGGGCACACATGATCGTGGTTTTCTCTGTCTATCTGTGGAAGGATATCCTAGATGGGATGGACCGTGCCCTGATGGCGAATACCCAACTGGACATGACGCCGTACATTTACGCAATTGAAGGTGATATCGTACTCTGGATCCAACAAGCGATGAGAAATGTGATCCTCGATGAGGTTCTAACTCACTTCTACGTCATGGGATTCATGACCGCCACCTTCGCATCGTTCCTTTATCCGATTTATTTCGATGACAGGCACATGGCTGACAGAGTTTCATTGTCGATGTTCTGGGTTTACATCCTAGCGATTCCATTCTACCTCTTCTTCAACGTAGGAGTAACAGGCAATCATATCCCTCAGATGCAGACAATAGCTTATGATTTGACTCCTGAAATCAACAACTGGTTCACTAGAATAGATCCGTTCACTAATGGAATGCCCAGCCTGCATATAGGCTTGCCATTCGCCATTTGGCTCACAATGCAACGTTGGGATGATGATGGCAGGTGGTATAGATATCGAAACTTCCTGATGGGCTTCATTCTACTCACTGCTCTCAGCATAGTGTATCTAGGAATTCACTGGGTAGTGGACATCATCGGGGGAATGGTAGTTGCAATTTTCGCAGTTGAAATCACCTCAAAAACCAGCGAGTCGATTTGGAAGGTAGCCGACGAGCGCTTGTTCGGCCGAAGATTGGCGAGGGCAATTTCCAATCCAGGGAAGTGGATAAAGCAAATCTATACTGGAGTTAATGATAATCTGAGACCACTTAGAGAACCTAGCAGAAGGCAGACTAGCATCATGATTGCAGTAGTTGTGATGTCTACAGGAGGGGTGCTGCTATGGGATGCTACACACCAAGACTTTCCTCTTGAAGGGGTCAGGTGGCCGACAGCTGCTGCCGGGTCTGAGGGTTGGTTAGTTTCAGTAGAAGAGGATCCTGTTAGTTCAGAAGTAATAATCACTCAGTGGAATGTTACTTCACAGGAAGGAATTGAGATTTTCAGTGGCGGATGGTCTAGCACACCATCGGTAGTAATATCTGGCCAATACATGGTGCTGCATGACTCGCAGAATTTAGAGTTCTACGACTTAGAGAATCAAGTCAGCCAGCCTGCATCTACTCTTTCATTGGATGATGTAGGTCCTATCTCGGACGTCGCAATCGCTGAGGAATCGGGATCGGCCATCCTAGTCCTGATGGGTGAATCATCTCTGCAATTCGTCGAAGTTAGCGATAGTGGTTCTGTACTAAGGCAGCAAAACGGAACCTTCTCCATAGTAGAGGCATCGGGTTCCCTAGTGGCTTTGGTAGACTCATCCCAGTCTTCCCCTAGGGTCAATGTCACCTCAATCAATGAAGGAATAGGGATTGGGATTGAATTGAATGTCACCGCTACTCGGGCCGAGGACGAGTATCTGGAGCAATTATCTGGTATTCAAGTGAATTACACAAACGCTACTGTTATTGATATTGATATGTCACCCTCATTGCTTGTCGCCGTTGTTGATGTGGGACCAGTAAATCGAACTGTCCTAGTGAATCTTCTAACCGGTGAACAGAGGATGTTGTCTGACCCTCTATGGCAGTCCTCTTCTCCGAGTGTTGGCAATAACAGAGTTGCTTTTCTCCAAATAGCGTTCTGGGACCCGACAGACAACACAATTGGCACCAATGATGTCTACTTGCATGATATAGAAAGCAACTCCACATTGGCCATAACATACGATGACGATGTCAATCAGATGGAGCCTCAAGTGCTGCTTGAAGAAGTTGCTTGGATAGAGGTGAACAACGATGGTGAATCGATACTGAAAGTATACTCGGGAGAGACTTTTCAGCCGTATTCATCGGTAATTCTACAGTCAGCGATAGTCATGCTGATTCCGCTGCTTTTTCTGTGGGCTTACCAAGCCGCATCGGAGAGATGAGTCACTCAGCAAGACGGAACATCTCATCTAAACAGAGTCTTGCCCTTTCAATCACCGAATGTTCCAATTCGATTATCTGTTCAGGCCGTGGGTTGCGCAGTGCTTGTAGGATATCCTCTAACTGAGTGGTCTTCATGTGTCGGCACATCACACATGCCCCGACGAGATTGAGATTCTCCGTCGATTCGGCAAGAATTCTGTCTGTTGTACCACATTCGGTAATCAGCATCAGATCCTTCTTACCAGCCGAAGCCAGCCTAAGTGCTTCTTCCATCAGTACCTCGCTGCTTCCGACGAAGTCGCTCTCCTCCAAGACATCCGTATCACACTCCGGGTGACTGAGGACCTGTAAATCCATACCCGCATCACTGGCTCGCCCTCTCCAAGTCCTGATTTTCTCTCCGGTGAAGGCGGCATGGACCTCACACTCTCCGTCGAAGATTATCACATCCTTCTTGTCGGCTAGATGATTTTGAAGATGTTTGCCCATAAATCTGTCAGGTACAAAGATGAGTCCATTCCCGGGTAGTCTCTCACAGATTCTTAGGTAATTGCTGCTTGTGACACACACATCACATTCTGCCTTGACTTCGGCACTGGTGTTGATGTAGCAAACCACTGGCAATCCAGGGTATTTTTCTCTGATATCTCTGACATCCTGTGCTGTAATCGCATCGCTGAGTGAGCATCCTGCCTCAGGAGATGGATGTAGGACAGTCTTGTGGGGACTCACGATCTTGGCCGTCTCGGCCATGAACCTGACACTCGAGAACAGTATAGTCTTCTGAGGGGCATCCCTTGCTTCCTTCGAAAGTGCATAACTGTCTGCTACAGAGTCGGCGACCCCGTAAGTGATGTCCGGAGTCTGATAAGAGTGTGCAATGAGAAACACGTCCTTCTCCTGCTTGAGTTGGTTTATCTCAAGCGTTAGAGGCGCAATTAATCTGCAGGTCTCAAAACTCCATCTGAAAGGTTGCTTGATGGTATCTCTGAGTCTCTTTGCCTCATTATCAATCTCAAATTCGGAGTATTTTGAATGGTTCAATCTACCACGCTGAAGGGGAGGCGGGGGCAGTTCTATTGCCATACATTAGCCTCGTTGTGTGCAACCGCTTTGAAGTCATCTAATGTCGCAGATGCATGGCCGGGGCGGCAATCCGCATGTGGGAGCCCATCGAACTACTGCATGAGGGTGCAGAAGCGACCCTAACAGCAGGCAGATGGATGGGCAAGCCTGCGGTCCTCAAGATGAGAAGGCCAAGAGGTTACAGGCACCCCGACTTGGACCGTAGACTGACTCGCAGTCGACTTTCGGTGGAAGTCAGAGTATTGGGGAGGCTACAGAAGTCGGGATTTTCGTCTCCTTCATTGCTTGACTGCGACATCGAGGAATCTTGGATTTTGATTTCAAGAATTGATGGCAGTCCTCTGTATGAAGCCATTACCCAAGGTTTAGCGGGGATTGATGTCATGGAGGATGTAGGGGCCTTGATTCGTAAGCTTCACGAGAAAGATATCTCGCATGGAGATCTTACTACTCACAATATCCTCATCGATGATTCGGGAAATTTGTCGCTGATTGACTTCGGTTTGGCTCGAGTCTCTCCCGAGTTGGAGCATATGGGGCTCGACCTTCAGGTGCTCAATGAGTGTCTAACTGCTAGCCATTCTGAACTTGAAGGGGCTTTGGAATCTGTGGTGAGAGGTTACCTAGGAGTAGGAAATGACGAAGCTCGAAACGTTGTTTCCAGATTTGAGGCTATAAGAGGAAGAGTGAGGTATCACGGATAGGGTTGTCATGAGAATACTGTTCGCTACAAGCAATGAGAACAAAGTCGCAGAGGCAAGCTCGTTGCTAGCCGAATCCGGTCACACAGTAGAGCAGTTGTTGATTGGAGGAATAGTTCCAGAATTCAGCGAGCCCAAAGAGCTGGGAATCGAAGGTGTAGCCAATTCCAAGATGGTTCAAGCTCTTCTAATGATTGAGCAAGAGGTAGTCGAAGGAGCTGCCGTAATGGTGGAGGACTCAGGGGTGTTTCTAGATGCATTCGATGAATGGCCTGGAGCTGAATCCGCGGATGTAGAGGCGAAGATTGGTCTCGAAGGAGTGCTCTCTCTACTAGGTGAGGAGATGTCACGAGGGGCCGAATATAGGGCCGTGGCAGTGGTTTCTGACGGTGTTTCCACGTGGAGTGCTATGGGTATTTGCAGAGGTAGGATTGCAGAATCTCCGAGAGGAGATGGGGGTTTCGGATACGATCCAATATTCATCCCTGATGAGGGAGATGGGCGCACCTTCGGAGAATGGGAAGAAGGAAAATACATTGGAATCACTCACCGAGCAAAGGCGATGAATAGACTAGCAGAGCTTCTCAGGGCCCCGTCAAGGTGAAGGGAGAGGGCTCTTCGTACGGGTCGGGAACATGGTATCGCTCACTCGGTTGGTCCTCTGGATTGCAGTAATATTGGGAGGTCTGCTATTCCTGATATTGCAAGGTGACGCCAGTCTTCTAACCAGGGTGGCCGGAGGCGTAGTTCTGCTAGCCTTGGTTTCGCTTCTAATGTTCTCTGGCCGCTCCCCGATTCCCCAGCCTCCCAAGATAGTCGTAGAGCCTGAGGTGAAGAAGGAGCCGAAGGTTGAAGTTGATCTTCCAGAGCCTGTTTTAGAGGTTGAAAGCGCCAGCCAGCGTAGGGAAGGAAAAATTAAGCGAAGCCGTGGTAAGGCTACACCGCCAGAGATACCGCTCCCCACTCCTCCGCCTATGCCTTTATCTCCAATGGTAGAAGCTGAAGAGGATGTCCTTTCTACTCCTATTCCAGTAGTACCTCATGACGATTCTAGTGTAGCGGAGAGGTATGTAGCCGAGTCAAATCCCCAAGGAGATTTTGAAGCCGAAGTCGAGGAATTCGTGGGACATAGGAGGGCGAAGAGGGCTGAGATTAGGTCCCGAATTGAAAGAAAGCGCAGGATGAAGATGGCAGAGAGGCGGGCTGCCAAAGCGAGGATGTGGTCAGCTGTCGAGGATGGAGAAGATCTAGCAGAGTTGCTTAAGCAGCAGGACCATGGGATGACTGTTCTTGATGAACCAGAATCTCCTGACTCAACCAAGCCTCAGGGTGTTTCCTATGTCAGAATAGACGAAGATAGGATACTGAGGCTCAGAATTCCTCTCGAAGTTTCTCCAAGAGAAGTTTCTCGCAGCACTAAAGGGGAAGAATCCGTTACAGATGAGGCAATATCGCCAATGCCTCCTCCAGGTATGCCTCCAATGCCTCCACCTCCAGGTATGCCTCCAATGCCTCCACCTGTGAAACCGGACGAAGATTGAGAGACTGAATGTTCAAGCCGGCAGGCTTGGTGCGAGTGTTATGGCAGAGAGTGTACTGTTGGTAGAAGATGTACCGGTTGAAGGATGTAATCCACCGGGCGGACTCATCAGTATCTGGACCCTGAACCGCCCTAGCAAGCTCAACGCACTGAATCGTGATTCACACACAGCAATCAAAGAACAGTGCATGCGGGTGGAGTCAGAAGATACAATTCGGGCCGTGGTGATCAGAGGGGCTGCACCTCCATCTGTGGACGATGGTTCAAGACCTAAACCCGCTGCTTTCGCTGCTGGAGCTGATATTTCTGAATTCGCTGGAAAATCCTCAGATGATGTCCGTGATTTCTTCGGAAACAACGCATGGGAAGCAGTCTGGGGCCTCTCTAAACCCACTATTGCCATGGTAGACGGGTTTGCACTTGGGGGCGGAACAGAGCTCGCACTTGCCTGTGATATCAGAGTGGCATCAGGTCGCGCGAAATTCGGCCAGCCTGAAATCAATCTCGGATTGATTCCTGGTGGAGGAGGGACTCAGAGGCTTTGCAGACTTCTGGGATACGGTAAGGCAATGGAGATGACTCTGACAGGAGAGATGGTAGATGCAGCGGATGCTCTTCGCTTGGGATTGGTCAACAAAGTGGTCGAGCCAGAGGACTTGGAAGAGGAGGTAATGAAGATGGCTGAAGTCATATCTAGAAAGTCGCCCTACACTGTCAAAGTAGCCAAGAGAGCGGTTAGAGCGGCCCTCGATCTGCCATTCAGCGAGGGAGTTTTGGCGGAGCGTTCCGAATTCGTTGCATTATTCGATACCGAGGACAAAGAAATTGGCGTGCAGGCATTCCTCAATCGTAGTGATGCTGAATGGGTCGGACGATAGTCGCACTCCAGCAATCGTCATGTCCCCCACATACATCGAAGCAGTGTGATTGGACGGGTATTGGTGCTTTGTGGGCCTCCGGGCTCGGGTAAAGGCGTGGTTTCTCGAACTGCTGCTTCTAGAGGAATGACGATTCTCTCTCTGGGAGATGTAGTGCGAGCAGAAGTGGCAGCTAGGGGGCTAGATGAATCTCCCGATAATGTGGGAGACACGGCTATATCTATGCGAGAAGAGCACGGCGAGGACATCGTAGTAGTTAGACTGGTGGGGACAATTGAGGAAGCCCTCGCTGATGCTGATGTGCTGATTGACGGGATGAGGCAGCCCGAGGAGATGGAGAGTCTGAAGCAGCACATCCCTGATGTCAAGATCTTGGCTGTATCTGCGAGTGAAGAGGCTCGCTCCAATTGGTTGTCTTCTAGAGGTCGAGGAGAGGATGGAAGCATCGATGATTTCTCTGATAGGGAGAAGCGTGAATGGGGATGGGGATTGGATATCCTGATGGCACAGGCAGACGCCGTGATAGTAAACGACGGTTCTCTAGAGCAACTCTCTGCTAGAAGTGATGAAATCCTTGAGAGTTTGGGCTTCTGATTACTCAAAAGAGTCCTCAATTAGCCCAATCGGGTCTTCGTCGGTGCTGGGGTCAATGCTCAACCAGCCTGAATTGTTGCCATCTATAACCATGCGATTCTGAATCTCTCTTATTCGTTCTAGATTACCGAGATAATGTGCCAGTCCATTGGTGTTGTGCTTCTCTCGGGATTTGATGAAGTCCTGATGAATATCTTCGTTATCGACTCGGAGTACGCCTCCGCATGCCTCTCCTCCCGAGACCCTCCAATTAGCAAGAATTTCTTTGTTCGGGATTAAATGAACCCCTTCGAGCACTAAGTCAGAAGACTTGGTAGCAGCACGCCTTACTACTGCAGTGACTGCCCCAGAAAGCACTGCTACTGTCTGATGCCAGTCCTCAATCACACCTGAGTCAGCCGGCTCAAATGAGGACCTGTGTAGAGCGGGGATCTGGTCTCGGTCGAACTGGGTCCTCAGAGTCTCTCTGATGGTATCGGTAGAAACTATCTTAGAGAATCCAAGAGCCGATGCGGCTCTGGCTGAGAGAGTTGATTTTCCGACCCCGCTGGTACCTGCGATAACCAGCAGCCTGTGGGAACTCATATTGATCCTCAACGCTGAATAGCCTTGATTTCGAGGAATTCCTCGAGACCATGAACTCCTAATTCTCTGCCGTTGCCCGATAGCTTGTAGCCTCCGAACGGGGCTGAAATGTTGAACGGTCCGCCATTGATGCTGACTTGTCCTGTGCGCATCTCTCTGGCCACTCGCATTGCCCTGTCTTTATCCCCCGACCAGACTCCTCCGGACAGTCCGTACTCAGAGTCATTAGCCAACTCGATGGCTTCCTCCTCAGTAGAATATGTAGTTATCGAGAGGACGGGGCCAAAGATCTCCTCTCGGAAAATAGTCATCTCAGGTGTAACGTTCGCAAACACAGTTGGTCGGACGAAGTATCCTTTGTCCAAGCCTTCAGGCATTCCCAAACCACCAGCAACTAAAGTGGCTCCCTCTTCGATTCCAGCAGCAATGTAAGATGACACGCTGTCCTGCTGCTTACTCGATACCATGGGCCCGCAGAACTTCGATTCATCCATTGGATCCCCGACAGAATACTTGGCCATCTTAGCAGAAATCACGTCAATTACCTCTTGCTTCTTCGACTCCGGTACTAGCAATCTGGTCAGCGCGGAACACTCCTGCCCGGAGTTGCCGAAGCAAGCATGGATGGATACTGAAGCAGCTCTGGCGATGTCAGCATCGTCAAGGATGATATTAGCGCTCTTTCCTCCAAGTTCCAAAGTGACTCTCTTGACGCTGGGAGCGGCCAATTCGCTGACTCTGACTCCTGCTCCGGTGGAGCCAGTGAAACTGACCATATCGACGTCTGGGTGACTGCTCAATACTTCGCCAATCTCCCTGCCATGGCCTGAAACTAGATTGAAGACTCCAGATGGTAGGCCGATTTCATGGATGATGTCGGCTAGTATGAAGGAGTTCAGAGGAGCCTCCTTGGATGGCTTGACGACCATCGTGCATCCTGCGGCTATGGCTGGTGCGACCTTGCCTATAATCTGGTGAAGCGGATAGTTCCAAGGAGTAATCATGCCAACTACGCCAATCGGCTCCTTGACAACTAGTGAGTTTCTCACCTCTTCCTCCCAATCATAATTCTCAAGAATCTTGGCGTAAGATCGGCAGACAACCCTAGGCGTCCCTACCATGGCACCTCTGCAGTAGTTGATTGGAGTTCCAACCTCGGAAGTAATCAGTTCGGTGAGTTCCTCGGTGCGGTCCTTAATGGCCTGTGAAAGCATGTTGAGATAACCGACTCTGTCTTCTACCGAAGTCTTCGACCACTCAGGGAATGCTCCCTTGGCCGCTGCTACCGCGGCTTCGACATCCGCGGCTGAGCCGACCGGAACTGAGCCTATGGTTTCCTCATTAGCCGGATTGATAACTTCGATTGTCCCTTCGCCTGTAGGCTCGACCCAGTTTCCTGCAATGTACAGGTGCTCGCGTGTTTGCATGTACGGCCCACCGCGCGCCGTCTTAAGAGATTCATGCAATTCAAGAACAAGTGTGACATCAGCGAGTCATGGCAACCAGACTGGTAGTGATGCGTCATGCCATGAGTAGTTTGGATTACCCCGGACTTGTTGATCATGAAAGGCCGCTGAATGCTAGAGGTCAGCATGAAGCGGCGCGCATGGCGCAGGCTCTAGCCGATCGAGGATGGGTGCCTCAACTCGTCCTAGTGAGCAGTTCTAGGCGAACAATCGAAACATTGGAGGAGATGTCTCCAGTAATCAATAAGTCCAGAATTGAAATTCGCTCAGAAATATACCATGCAGGACTCAGTAGTCTGTCTAATCAGTTGGAAGATTTGCTGGAAAATGGTACTACAATGATTCTCGGTCACAACCCCGGCTCAGAAGCGTTGATCAATTACCTCACTGAAGAATGGGAAGTTATGCCCACAGCGGCTGCTGCTCTAATTGAGAAAATTGATGAGAAGTGGGAACTGATAGAAGTCCTGAGGCCTATGGAGTTGGATTAGTCACCATTCTGAATCAGAATTCCGCATTGAGATTGCCACAGCGGTGACTCCGATTAGTAGTAGTAGCACCAGACCAACTGAAATTAGCATCATCGAGTTATCAACAACCCAACTTCCTCCACTCCCTCCCGAATTCAACTTCTCGAGTTCGAGAATATGTTGCTGCTCGCTCATCGGAGTAGTGGAAAGATAAGTATCTGTGGCTCTGATTTCTATGGTCATGTTACCCTCAGGCAAGGTTGTTCGGACATCAAATAACAGAGAGTAGATTCCGTCACCGGACACTCTGTCCCCTCCGGTTCCATCGTCTACCATCAGAAGCCATGCCTCAGAGCTACCAATTGGTGCTAGTCTGCCAATCTTGGCTTGCGCCGAGGAGACTCCGTCTGGGTCCTCAATAGCCACTTCTAGGAGATGAGTAATCGGATCTCCGCTCGAAGGAACATGGACTGTTTCAGCGGTTTCCCCTTCCCTGATTATGACAGTATTACCAATTATTGGGGCTTCGTTCTCGATTACCAACTTCGGTGCGTCAACAGGGAAACCGCCCGCATGTGTATGCACAGAAATCACGGTCTCGTCCTCGCCATCGGTGATTCGAATGGGAATCAAACGCTCTCCAGGAGACATACCTGTAGGTACCGTGAATTGGCCGACCCATTCGCCGTCTGTCTCAACTAACTGACTGAGTTCTCCGCCCACTCCAAGCAAATCCACGGCCACAGAATCTACTCCGTGACCGTCCAACGCGGTTACTGTCACATCTACCGTATCTCCACGAACTACAGAGTTGGGGGAGAATTTTAGAGAAATCATCCTAGGGGCCATATTGGTAATCTCAATATTAGCTTCCTCGACAATAGAGATCCAAAAGTCGTCAATTGTGACTGGAGCTTGGAAAATCCCGTGTTGTAGCCCCTCGTAGTTCACTAGGGCTGTCCATATGTCATCGTGAATTGTGTGGTCTCCAAGAAGACCCGAATCTGAGAGTTCCACTATTCCTAAGCCAATTTCACTCAGATCGACCGATACCGCAGTGATATCAGTATCGAAGTCGTAGACTAGGACCTCAAGATGAGCAGAGTCTCCCTCAGTTAGGAGTCTGCCTTCCCTGAAACCCAAAGAGAGTAAGGATGGAGGAGTGTTCTCCTCCTCTGAGATTACTGAGGGAGAAAGGACTCGGTCCACCAACTGGTGTTCGACGAAAGCCAAATCTTCCTCACTTCCATTCTCGCTGAATGAAATCTCAATCCAGCGGTGAATCTCATTGAGCAGTCCTGCTAGGGGGCCCTCGTTGACTAGACTCCCAGATGCATAGGCATCTCCTCCATAGTCTCCGATCCACTCTGCGAGGGTGACATTGTGGCCGTCCATCACGCCATCAACAATTGACATCACTTCAACAGAAAGAATCAGCGCGTCGTTGCCAACCAGAGAAAAACTGTCACCAGGAGTGAGAATCTCTGGAGCGGTTCCGGTCTCTCTGGAAATATGATTCTCAAAGATGCGGTTTGCCTCGGGTCGCTGGGGTTGCATTATGATAGGTGAGTATTCTGGATACTCGTTGTTTACAGTCCCATTGTCCTCGATGTACTGATATCGAATGGTACGATTCCCCCAGTCTATTTGGGGCACCGTGTACTCGTAGGTCAGGTTGTGCTCGGCCTCCCACTCCTCGGTAATGGGGCCGATTGGAGTGGCCGAAACGTTGAACCAAAACTCGTTCTCGATCTTGTCTACCTCAAACATCGCCCCAGTTGCATTCTCTTGAGAACCTGAATCAACAATCCTTCGAATCAGTCCAAAACTGCCCTCGGCATCGCCGTCATAATTCCCATCGACCCTGATGGTCTCGGCAATTGTCTCACCTCCTAGGGACTCAAAGTGAATAATCGGAATGGTTCCGTTCACTTCGACTTGAAAGAATTCGTCATCAATCAAGAATCCAAATTCCCCGCCGCCTAATATCACAAAGTGCTGCTGCTCTCTGATTCCGTCCTCCCAGCGCTCGAGTATTCTGAACTCATCGAGGTCGAATGAGAAGTACTCGTTAGCGCCGGAGTCGAGTCGTAGTGTTGCATTCGCCTCAAGTTGTAGATGCTGTAGTCGTCTGCGGTCATCTTCATCCCAAGTCTCCCAGTAGAATGAGGAAAGTTGGCCGAAACCCCCACTGCTACTGTTGTTGTCGCCTCCGTTG
>MDTE01096363.1_pt1 | contig 13274 bp, 18 predicted proteins | sample 811231 | NCBI WGS metagenome assembly MDTE01 (sample SAMN05326651, study PRJNA326480) | marine metagenome | isolation source: seawater | place: Indian Ocean: Red Sea | collected 2010
AGGCTTTACGGTTGATGAAGAGACTGGAGAATTTGTTCCCGAATACGAAAACATAGATTGTTGCTATGAACAACCGTGGGAAAACGAAGGTGAGTGTGTCGACGGACAACAAAAGCAGGTTCGTGGTATTCTTAACGAGGATCTATGTGAAGTAGAGCCGCAGAAAGAACAAATGTTAGATTGCTGTTCGTATGGTGAATGGGAGAACGACGGTGATTGCATTGATGGGGTACAAAAACAAAAAAGACAGATATTCAACCCGGAATTATGCGTCGATACCACGACTACTCGCGAAATTGATTGCTGTTCGTACGGTGAATGGGAATTAGACGGCGAATGTGTCGATGGAAATCAGAACTATAAGAGAACGATAATCAATAGTGATTTATGCGAGGATACAAGCTTGAAAAAGACTGAACCGTGCTGTTTACCTTTAGAATGGGCCAATGATGGTGTATGTAAACCCACTGGAATGCAAGACCAAATACGAGCACATATAAACCGCGATCTGTGTGTAGGTGAAGCTGAAAAAGATTATCAAGAAGTTCCGTGTTGTTACAGGGACGATTGGCAAAATGATGGAACATGTGATTTCTCAGAAGGTAAAATCAGTCAGAAAAGAACTATAAAGAATGCCGATATATGCCGGGCAGGGGGTGATGCTGCGACGTCACAAACCGTTGACTGCTGTTATATAGGACCTTGGGTGGATGATGGTCCGGGTGACGAAGAAACGGGTATACAGAAACAGGGTCGGGAACTGAGAAACGAGGAAATGTGCCCCACGGGTACGAAAAAAACACAAGAAATTCCTGGGTGCAAGAGGGGGCCATGGGTTCCGGATCCCAATTGGAATTATGGGCGTGGGTGTAACGCTGACGGAGAAATAGCAATGGTGCGTACAATTACACTAATGAATAAGTGTAGAAATCCCGATCCCACATCGGAAGAAAATCGGTTATCTAAGATAGATAAGTGTTGTATAAAGGGAGAATGGTCCCCAGAAGGGGAATGTATCGAGGGAAAACAAAAATTAACAAGAACAATTCTTAATGAAGACTTATGTGACGAGAATGATGGTGATGTGGACGGTACAAATACTGAAAAGATAGTCGATTGTTGTGGAGTTACGGATTGGGAAATTGACAAAACTGCGTTTGGGGCTGACGAAAACCAGAATTACTGTAAACCCAATGGTAAACGAACTGAAATTCGTACATTATATAATAGGAACTTGTGTGACTCGTTTATTTTAACTCAACCCATGTCACGAGAAGTTGATTGTTGTTATATATCGGATTCGACTGTGATTCCCACTGACGAGGAGCAAATATATGGCGTAGATAACATGTCTTACTTAAATTGGTGGAAAAGCGAGATAGAAAGGGATAGTAATGCTAAAATCACGGTAGATGACTGGAATAAGTACAAAGAAGAAAATATTAAGCCGTGTAACGCTGATGGTAAAGTAAGAGTAAAGAGAAATGTGGCTAATCCCGAACTGTGTAGAGCTGAGGCGGCGGCTGGAACTCGGAAAGAGGATGCTTATTCTTATCAAACAGAGTACGATGAAAATTGTTGTTATATTGGAGATATAGTACCGCTCGAAGGTAGCTATTGTAAATGGTCATTATCTCAGTCGACTCGTACTCCACGCGCCTCCCAGGGAACGGGTACAATTGATTCGGGACGCGATATAAAAAATCGTAATGTGTGTGGGCGAGACGAACTAAAGATGAGAGTCAAATTTTTATGGGATGAAAGGAATCAATGGAATAACTTACTTACGTATAATAATAATAACAGGTATAATGCTTGGCAGGCGGCGAAACGAGATGGGACGGCATTTTGGAATGGTCGTTGGTATGGTGATCAGGGAAACAAGGCGAGAACGTGTTATTCAAGTGGTAAATTAGCTGATAGTGATGTAAATTGGGGCGATTATGCTGTCCCGGATCCTAACGTTTCTACTGATGGAAAGTGTGGTGATAATGGTGATAATAAAAGGTGTCCCGGGAAACAGTGTTGTTCGAGGTGGGGGTGGTGTGGTGGTAGTGTAGGTACGTACGATTCTGGTCATTGTGCTGAAGGGACGACTTCCCGGGATAGAAGAAATCACATCGGGGGTAATGCCAGTGGTTCGTACGATGGCGTACATTGGTACAGAATGCCAAGCGATACGGATTGGAGTATAACTAAATAATCCAGATTAAAGAATAAAAACTAACAATATAAAATGAGCGTTCTCGCGCCTCTTCGTGTACACGCTTTTTCAGTTCCCAACAATAATGATTACAATAAGTTGAAAACGCGACTTAAGAAATCAACCTTCGGGTACGGTTCCGCGATTTCACTTTCGTATTTCATCACGCAAGGCGCTGAAAAAGGAGTCTCTTCAACCGTAGGTGCAATGGCGTCGTACGTGTATATGGACCTACTGTCGCAACACGTCGACAGTATCGAAAAATCGTCGGTTCAGAAACAGATATTCGTACCCATATCTACGGCCATTTTTGAAACGATGTGGAATAACGCTCCATTCGCGTTTGATTTTGATTACGGAAGCACGTTTGTAGGCTTTCTTGCGTATAAGTTTGCACTCATCTCGGTATTATACGATACGGTCAAAGAGATGATGTTGGAGGATGCTAGTAGAATTTATACAAAGTTACCGGTGAAGAGCGATAACGACGACGATGTGGATGAACAACATGGAGAGATTAACGTACATGCTTAGCTTATAGATAATGTAATAATTAAAAATATGAATTCTAAATTTATATTTGCAGTCTTAGTTTATATACAACTACTTCGATTTAAACCTCGTAAACCTCCGCGTCCTCCATCTTCTTGGGTGTGATTAGCACTTCTCGGTGGCCATGTACGAGTCGATCTTGGAGCAGATAGACTTGCCGAAACCCTTAAGGTTCTTGACATCCTTTCCGCATGTGACGACACGGTTTAGCTTGAGAAGCTTCTCCGCAGCATTCTCGTATGCGGCGGCCTTGAACTCGTTGTTCTCGGAGTTGCTTAGCTTGAGAAAGTACTTGGCGAGCTTGTCGTTGTTCTTGTGACTATTCTTGAGATACGCATCAATCAGCTGAGCGCACTTTTTACCGACCCCGTAAACCTTTTGAGGTCCATCGGCGAGAGCGGCACCACTGGTTACGCGATACGCAAGATCACGGACACCATCAGCGGCACGCTCGTAGACGAGAGCCTTATGACGGTTGGGTTCGTTATCCGCGTACTCCATGAGCATGTCGTAGATGTCCTTGTTTGGAGTTTCGAACTCCTCGTCGGAAACGAGTGATTCCTCGTCAGAGTCGTACTCGTCGTCGGAAAGGTTGTAGTCCGGATCCTGGTTCTCGATGAACTCATCAACCCTGGAAGCGATACCCTTGCCTATACCCTTCATGGCGAGGAGATCATCACCACTGAGAACCTCGTAGGGAAGCTCAGCGACGGTATCCGCGGCGCGGCGGTAGGCGGCGCTCTTGTATTGATTGGACTCGTTCATGCCAAGAAGATCGAGATAGTTTGCGAGGTCAACGTTGTTCGCGTTGACAACCTCGACGATCTTATCCGTGACACGTGCGGTCGAGTCGTAGAGAGACTTTTTCTTGATAGCACCGAGTTCCTCGAGGGCGGCGACCCTCTCGCGATGCGCATCGGCGAATAGAGATTTGAGTTGTTCAATCTTGAGTCGGGACTCGTCGTTGAGCTTCTCGAGCTTGAGAATGTAATCGGCGATGGAAGAAGACTTCATGGTGGAAGAGGAAGGCATGGTTTTATAAAAAATACAATCTCGGTGATCGACTTAGGTTTACTTTTGATTTTATGGTCTTAAAGAAAAACCGCGCGAAAAAAGTAGAATGTTGGCAATCGCCCAGCCCATAACCAAACAGTTTCCAAGTGTTACGCTCCCGAAGAGAAAGACGGTTATTAGACGCCCAATTCGTTCGAAACCCGTCCAAGCCGCTTTACCAGAACCGGATCTCGCGAATTATGCAGTTTTTCAACTCGCATCATGGGTCCTACCCATGACTATCGCGGGTCGTCTACTCAAGATGGAGTATCCCGAAATTGCTACGGGTCTTGTCATATTGGGGGTGGCGAAGACCGCTTTAGCTGCGGGTGGTATTATTCATTATTAAAGAAATGGCGGGAACATAATGTAAAAAAAAATGATGTCACTTATGCAATCGCACCTTGTTCACCCACGTATGCACGAGCGCGCCAAAAAGCGTGTAAGATGCGATGCCACCAAAGACGATAGGGAGGTGGAAAAGAAGAAGGAGAAGGAAAAGCACCCACTTAAAAAAGCTATTATGAAGTTTTTTAAGATTGAGGAAATTGATTACGAGAAGTTTCGCCGTGAGGATAAGTGGGCGATCCGTATAGATGAGAAGAAGGGGAAGAAGTGATCACTTGGATCGAGCTGATTTGAGTTTATCATTTCTTTTCTTTGAACGTGTGGATGTAGGTGTTTTTGTTCTTTGTTTTTTTATAGGAGTTCTACCTGGTTTTGGACCCGGTTTTTTCACGTTTTTCACGTTTAGTTTTCTTAACCTTGCTAATAAAGTATTCGTTGGCTGATATGGACCGGACCTAGAATTCAAGGGTGTTTGGTTTGCCAACGCTCTCAAAACTCTCGCTCTCGGTGAATTGACACGTATCTGTCTATTCACGGTGTTGTTCCTTGTGGGTATCTTATATAAGAAGCCAATGATCATATCACGAGATACACTTCCCATGTTCCTGTTATTTTGATATGCGACTTCGTGAGGTGTATCGTTGGGTGTAAAGAATACAAGTTTTCCTTTTTTGGGTACTATTCTTCTTGGCACGGTATTATTCCCCCCCTTAAGAAGCAAAATTCCACGGTTACTTTCGGGAGCGTTACGTCCATTCCTTTTCGGAGTTTCTATGAAGTATATGAACTGAAGATATCCTTCTCCTACATTTCGTGATGTCGAATAATTCGTGTGAAATCTTTGTCGTTCACTGTAACTTTGAGCGTTGATATCTTCGATTTTTCGTAGGTAAAGTCTGTAATTTTGTACTTCACGTTTAACTTCTGCGGGTAAGTTTTTTGTTAGTATACCGTATAAATTATCTGATAAACCCTTGATATTTCGATTTATGCTAGTGGATAAGATGTTGATCTCTGGAGAATTTCCTCTCAAGTTTCGTATTCTATCCGCGATACCACTTATCAGTAACTGATCCAATGGAGATACCTGAGGTGTGAGTATCATTTATTATACACTGAGAGTATTTCTGAGACGGCTGGGTGTCGCATTACATCTTCATCTTCCATCTCTACATGACTTACATAATCATAATCGAGACCGTGTATTTTGTTGGTGATATCTACGAGACCGTTTTCTTCGCTAAGATCACTCTGTGATATATCACCAGTGACTACGAGCTTTGTATTTTCCCCAACGCGTGTGAGTAGCATCTTCATTTGATTGGGGGTACTATTTTGCATCTCATCCGCTATAATGAACGAGTCAGTAAACGTCCTGCCCCTCATGAAACCGAGTGGTTCTATGTATGTGCGTGCGTTAATTTGGTTTTGCGTGAGATAATTCTCTGTGATTTCCATCATGGGCTTAGCCCATGGTTCCATCTTACGCTCCATTTCTCCGGGTAGATATCCCATATCTTCATCGGCCGCGACGATGGGTCTCGTGAAAATGATCTTACTCATTTGACCCGATCGAATCATTCGTACAGCTTCTTGACACGCGAGTAAGGTTTTACCAGAACCGGCTGGTCCAGTTGCGATTAAAATAGGTTTATTTGCTTGAATATGCCGAACATATACACATTGACCGTGTGTCTTCGGAAACTGCATATATATTACTTAAGGTTTTAATCCTTATATATAATAAGAAATATGGAATTCCACTTTGTAGGTATAAAAAATGGGGGTTTGGCGACGATTTTAGATAGCAATGCTAATCCGAGATTTATATGTTTCAAAGAAAAGGGTATAGCGAAAACGTATGTTACGTATCTTTGTGAACATAAAACCCATTTTGGTGTGTGGCCAACTGTAAATTTATCGACACCTTTCGCGGAATTGAGACTTCGTGATAACAAGGAAACGATGACCTCGGAAGACTATATGGACATTTTAGAGATAAAAGAGAAAACGTTGTCCGATATAGATAAATTGTCTATCATGACTGGAATTTCATATTTCTATTGTCATAGGTTTGGATACGAAGATCTCATGTCTGTATTCCTAAGTGGTCAGGACATGGATGGTGAAGCCGACGATTTCATGTACAGGGAGCATTTAGATTACAGTTTAAAGAATATGTAAATGTATATTACAAATGGCTCACTTCGTAAGAAGTTTTGATTGTAACAACGAGGATCACGTGTTATGGCTCAAGGAGGTGGGACAGGCTATGGTGAAAACCATAGATGGTGAAAAAATGGATATAATACAAGTTGTAAAAAATAACCCACTTCCCGGAAAGCCTAGTATTGACAACCCAATGGATTGGGCATATGTACACTTCCAATTATGTATGAAATATGCAAATGCCGTGTTAAATCACGACGCATTCATCCCAAAGAAGTAAACTCTTTTAGGGTAAAATCTCTTGGTTCGGAATCTTCGTCCATTCGTACCAATAGTATTTTTCCATAGACTTCTTCCCCATGGAAAGGAGGAGGAAGTGTGTTTTGGTTTAGTTTCGTAGCTTGCACACATTTTAATATTACAACATCTATATCAGGCCATTGACCTATAAAAGTAGCTCTTCCGGACAAGATTTTATATATTTCGTTTTTTACAGGGTCTATATCTAGGTTTATTTCTTCCAATTTATCTTCTTCTTCGTGTATCAATACCGCGATCGTCATTTATGTAGATCTATAAAAAAAAGTTGGTATTAATATATGAAACACACGTTACGTTTATTTATAGCTATAGTCATAGTTATCATATTAGCTACCAGATTCGACCTGTACTCTCCAGAGTTCTTAACTCGACGAGACTTTTTGTCTGCGGACTGGGGTTCGCGTAAGGAAGAAAAGCAGCAGCGCGGTGCACAGTCTGGTCACGCGAAGCCTGATGTTTTTAACACGTGCTCACCTGAATCATTCGATGATTGTGCGAAAGTTGCTATGCCGCACCTAAGTCGGTATTAATTTAATCAAATATTATACAAATGGAACTTCGAAAGTACGTCGTTTCACAATATGCTGAACTTCTTGGTTTGGAGGAAAGTGATACTATTCCACGAAACCTAGAAATCGGGACGAATAATTGGGCTACAAAGCTGAGCCTGAAGTTGGGACAGGTACCCGCTTTTGATAACAGAAGACATTCGGAGAGATATAAACAGAAGTTTTTGGAGTTGAAAAAATGTTTAAAATTTTCTCCCGATCTGAAAAAGAAACTTTTAAACAAAGAGCTGAAAACGAGCAGAGTGTTTGACATGCGACCGGATCAGTTGTGGCCTGGTGGCCCATATGAAAAAAGGCTTAAGGCTTCAATCGCGAAGGCGATGAAAAAGGAGATTAATATCGTCAATGAAAAGGACTACAAGGGTTTATTCAGATGCAATAAATGCAAAGAGTATAAGACGACGTATTACGAAATGCAAACGCGAAGCGCCGATGAACCCATGACCGTGTTCGTGACATGTCATGTATGCAACATCACATGGAAATCTTAAGGGAGTATGTACTGTCTGTTAAATCCGTATCCATGTCTCCGACCGAAAGTATATAGTTATAATTCGAGTTACGTTTGAATTTCCCTTTATTTTCTGGTGGTGTAAAGACGAGTACATCATATTCAACGTTTATTTCCGCGAGTTGTCGTTCTGTCCATTCTATATTTTCCTGGAATCCTGGTCTGGCCGTGATGATAACGATTTTATACCCTCTTTGTTTTAAGGCTTTGTAGATATTATATACAGGTTCGATCACTTTTTTATTTCTGGATGAAATTAGAGTGTCATCTATATCAAACATAACGGCGTCATTCTCCTCGACAGTTCTATTGATATCCATTTATATACTTTAAGATTTTAGATGAGGAATCTGTATGAATTTGAGGTGTTGTCTCTATATTCCTTATATATCGTTAGTTTACGTAATGGTATTATACATTCTAAAAATGATGGAAGTATACGTGTTTATCGCCAATTACGGACAATATTATGAAGGTTTAAGATAAGAGTTGTGATCATTATATGGAAGGACAAATCGTAGATATCGAATACGACGATGAAACTCAAGAAGTGGTTCGGATAGTGGAAGATATAGATGATTGTTATGTCGTACAGACGCTTGAACACGTTAACTATAATCACTACAAGTTTTCTACATTTTGTATAGAAGTTCCAAAGGAATGTATATGTGTATTTTACGACACCACGTTTCTTGAAGATACTGGAAAGTATAACAAAATCGCGGAAAATCTATACGAAGCTGTCGACGAACCCGATTATGATTATGATTTTGATACGGAAGATGAAGAGTCCGACTCTTCAGACGATAGTGGATCTGAAATTTCACTAGATGAGGAATATTAATAAAATATTTGTGTAAAATATATGAAGTTAAGAGTTACTCGATCGATAAAAGTATATATAGTACTCTTCATACTACTCGTTTTATTACTTTATAGTTTTACTCGCATCGAAACATTCACGATGGGTAGTATGTGTAAAGAAATGTTTGGTCCGCCGACGTGTAGTTTAAATCCAAAATACTTTAATGACGGAAAATATGGTACAGATACTGTGACACAATGGGATGAATATTGCAAATCTTTTGGTGATATCGAAAGAAAGTGTCTCAAGAGTCATGATGTAACCACGGGTGATTTTTATGATGAAATCAAAGGGTACATCGTTCCAGGTGAGCCAGTAACATATGATGATTTATGTATATATACTAAAGGTGGAACTTCTCAGAGAGTTCCTGCACAACCAGATATGGGACAGTGGGATAAACCCCTTGGTACTATCGGTATATAAAAATATCGTGATATAATAAATGAAGTTTCTTAACAACGATATAATGTTACCCGCGGCTATTATGGTATTCGTATTATTCATGATGATGAAATATACAACCCCCGATCAGAAGAAGGAAAAATACATGATGCCAGGATGTGGTTGTGGTCGTTAATAAACGTACTTAAAAGTGATGTACGTTTGAAACGTAAGATGGCACCATATACACCGCCTAATACACATTACAGCCAGTTGGATGTATCCGCCTATTCAGAAGATGATGTTTTCAAGTTTATCGGTAAAGGTGGTAAAAAGTTTTATTGGTTGACGAAGTTTTTGGATCTGTCGTATCTCTGGTACGACAAGAAGCGCAAAGTTATAGAAATTTGGGGACCTTTTGAGTCTCTTCAGAATTTTCAGGCGCACCATATCATCGAATGTGAATTAGACCTAAGTTGTAATAAAGAATAAATATATTATATAAGTAATGTACCGGCGACCTCAGCCGCGTCAAAAAATACACACTGCATCTTTAGTACGTCCTACTAAAGATGATGTACGGCGCATATTAAATATCGTCCATCTCGAGGAACGCGAAAAACCTTCAAAATCCTTTTCGGTCCAAAATTCTCAACAATATCTAAAACTTCTCGAAAAAAATTATGAGTATTATGGACTCGAATTCAAAAAACCGGACGTTTCCGAGTCCGTGTACACACCTCCACCTTCTGGAAAAGTGGAACATCACTTCGAGTATCCCGATAGAGTTGTGGTTAAGTTAAACGTGTTAAAATCGGGTAAGGTGCGTGTGAAAATTTTCACACACGTGGTGCAATTGTGGGAAAAATACAATTCGAAAGGTAAGGTTTCGCCACACAAGAGTCTCGTGTCAGCCTATAAAAATATGGGCTACTCGGAAGCGTTTATTGATAAGATGAACCGTTCAAATGAACGCAAAAAAATTTTGAAAATTAAATATGAAAAAATGATTGAAAAAATATTTGAAAAACCTGCCGCTAAAAAGAAGGCTCCCGCCAAAAAGAAGAAAAAGGAAGAGGAAGCCGAGGAAATCCCCGAAGACGGTATGGAAGAGGATCCCGAAGAGGAAGAAGATGACGATACACCGGAAGAGGATGAGGCCATCGAAATTGATAATGACGACGACGATGACGTGGAAGAAAATATTGACGACGTGGAACCCCCCGATTTAGATTAATTATGTTTAAAAGATTAATATTAACATATATAAATGTTTAGTGTACCTAGATCTTTCCAGGCGCCCCCGATCCATATTCTACCTAAACCACCCGTGTATGAAGAACGACGTTTAAGTGAATTTATTACCGGCGTAAAACAAAAGAAAGTTGATCAGGTTTTACTCAAACCTAATCAGAATAAAGTATACTTTTCGGAGACGGATGGAACATTAAACGTAGCGACGTTTATAGATAGACCCGAGTTGTGGAAAGTTCTCGTCGATAGTAACACGTCATATGATGTAGATTTGACGATTCCATTTACTAAAGCGGATATCGGTTCTATTTTAATCACGTTTGGTTTAAGTTACGCTATCATAACCATGATGATTTCACAGATGAAAAACTCTGGGCCGGGTGGCAACCCTTTCAACCCTGGTAATTCGGTTGAATTTGAAATGGAGAAAGACATCGATACACGTTTCGGTGATGTTCAGGGTATTGACGCCGCGAAAGAAGAGTTAGAAGAGATAGTTAATTTTCTTCGTGCACCTGAGAAATACTTCGTGACGGGTGCAAAAATTCCTAAAGGTGCCCTGCTTACAGGTAAACCCGGAACCGGTAAAACCCTTTTGGCTCGCGCAATCGCGGGTGAATCTTCTGTACCATTTATCCAATGTAGTGGATCTTCCTTTGTAGAAATGTTTGTAGGATTAGGCGCTAAGCGTGTTAGAGATGTATTTGAACTTGCTCGTAAAAATGAACCATGTATTGTATTTATAGATGAGATTGACGCAATAGGTAAGCAGAGATCGGCTAACGGTGCTCCAGCTAACGATGAACGTGAACAGACTATTAACCAACTTTTGACTGAAATGGATGGCTTTGATAATAAGGCGCAGATTGTAGTAATCGCAGCTACGAACCGCGTGGATATTCTCGACGAGGCTCTCCTTCGACCAGGGCGTTTTGATCGTAAGATTCAAGTTAATCTTCCAGATGTGCACGGACGTGAAAAGATTTTGGAGGTTCACGCGAAAAACAAAAATTTGAGTGAAGACGTGTCCCTTCGCGATATAGCTCGTCAGACGACGGGATTTTCGGGTGCTGACCTGGCAAATCTTATGAACGAAGCTGCGATTCGATCCGTGGGGAAAGGTGAGATCACCCCAGAAATTGTAGAAAATGCGTATCAACGCGTGGTCGTGGGAGCAAAGTCTAGGACTGCAATCTCTGACCGACGTAAGACGCGTGTTGCTTACCACGAAGCGGGACACGCACTCATCGGAGCACTCATGCCTGAATATGACGAGGTTCGAAAGGTGAGTATCATTCCACGTGGCGATGCTGGTGGTGTCACGTTTTTCCAACCTATGACGGATGATGTGGGTATGTATACCAAGGAGTATCTTCTTTCGCAGATTAAGGTTGCTCTCGGTGGTCACGCGGCGGAGGAGCTATTCTATGGAAAGGATAAAGTCACCACAGGCGCCACGAGCGATTTCTCACAGGTATATGCCATAGCTCGTCAGATGGTACTCAACTGTGGATTCAGTACTGTCGTCGGTAAAATTAATGTAGATGAACGGTACATGTCTGCTACAACCATGCGTTTGGTCGATATGGAAATCAAACGAATCGTCGATGAATGTTACGATGAGGTCATGAAACTTCTTCGTGCGAATAAAGAAAAGCTTGAGCAACTAAAGGATATACTCATTGATCAGGAGATCGTAGATGGAGATGTGGTATACGAGATGGTTGCGTCGTGCCATGTTCCACCAACTAGAAAAAAATAACAAAATTTTCCACTTGAAATCCTTATAGGGTAATTTCAACTAGAATGTTTTAATAAAAAAAATAGTATTTATCTTCGATTATTATTGTTTGAGTTTGAGTTTGAGTTTGAGTTTGAGTTTGAGTTTGAGTATGTGTTTGAGTTTGAGTTTGAGTTTGAATTTGAATTGGAACTTGAATTTGCCTCACGAATTGAATTTATAGTTCGACGTGAAGCTCCTTTCGATACAGCCTTTTGTTCGGCTCTAGTCATTAACGCCACGAGTTGTTTATGAGTTTTTGCTGTTCTTGGGTCGTACTTGTTAAGATATTGTCCATTACTTCCTCGAAACGGTGTCGCACCCTTTGTTTTCATGGGTGTAGCGGCTGCCATTTTACGTAATTGTTTAGAAGCTTTTCTTCGTGCGTCGGGCAGGGATTTGTATTTATTCTCTAAAAGTTTATTAGTCGCGAATTTATTCTTCGATGTTCTCCATTTAGCACCTGACTTAATTCGGTTATTACCTGTTATCTTGGCCGTTCTGGCTTTTGCTTTTTTATCATTTTTCTTTATTTGTTCTAGTTGTTCGGAGTACCCAAGTCTTCTTATTTTAGGGGGGCTTTTATTAGAATTATATACGACACGACCCCACTGGTTCTTCTTAGCCTTGCCACTCTCAATATTTCTCTTTTCTTGTGCTCTGACTGCCGCTCGTTCTTGTATCCGTTTCTCTTCTATTTTTCGCTTTTCATTTAATAATATCGCGGCTTCCTGTTTTCTCGCATTTTTCTGTTTAATCACCGCCTGCATTTTTTTTCTCTGCAGCATCAAATTACGATTGCGTCGTTGCTTTGCTATTTGTTCTTGAGTTTTCTTTCGCTTTTCAGCTAATAAAAACGCGGCCGTCGGTTTTCTCGTGTTGTTCACGTTCATTGGTTTTACGCCACTATTATTGGAGGATTCCTTTGCACTGTTTTTATTTAGTTTTCGTACCTTTGCCACATTGATGGCGTTGCTATTGGAATTTTTTGCGCTATTCTTATTATTTATAGGTCTCTTTGTACCCCGTTTTTGTGGGGAAATAGACTTCTGTGTAGTAGTCGTAGGTCTAAATTTAGATTGTTGGCTGTTGTCGTTACTATTATTACCGCCAACATTCTCACTATTGGCGACTGTTTGAGTTACGTTATTATTCACGGGATTTATAACATCATCAAACCCAAATAATTTAAGGTTTGTTTCTTTCGACATTATAAACATCATTCTGGTTTTTTTATTAGTTACTCTACCCATAAACATATACAT
>MDTE01159367.1_pt1 | contig 13273 bp, 11 predicted proteins | sample 811231 | NCBI WGS metagenome assembly MDTE01 (sample SAMN05326651, study PRJNA326480) | marine metagenome | isolation source: seawater | place: Indian Ocean: Red Sea | collected 2010
GATAAACTAGGAGTTAAAATTTTAGGTTTAGTTGATAATATGAGTTTTTTTATTGGAGACGATGGAAAAAAATATAAAATTTTTGGAGAAGGCGGAGTTAAAAAAACTGCAGAAGAATTTCAAAAAGAATTTTTAGGTGAAATACCTCTCAACCCTGAAGTTGGTAAAACTGGTGATGAGGGAATGCCTATTGTGGAAGCTAACCCTGAACATGAAATTTCAAAGATATATATAAATTTTGCTAAAAACATTAAATCTATTTACGGTTAAATTGTTTATTTAAAATTCTATAAAATTCTTAATAATTTTTTTAGAAGCATTATAAATTAAATTCGCACCCTCTTTATTAGGATGAAGATCTTCTTTGAATATAAATTTGTAAGGATTTTTATATAATTCATTCCACTTGGGAGTTTTTGCTAAATCAAAATAATTAATGTTATTGTTTTTAAAAAAATTTTCTGCTTCGAGAAGAAATTGTTTGTTAGGGTTTGTGTCTGGAATATTATTCACTTCGGCCCAACCATTATTAATTATTATTAAATCTGAACCACATTTCTTAGACAATTTTTTAAGTCTTAAAAATATCTTTTTGTTTAAAAAAGTAATTTTTTTTATTTCATCTGGATCAACCTCTATACCAGGGTTTGTGTAATAAAATTTAGACGCATCAATTTTTTGTGGAGGGTAGATAATATTGTAAACTACATTTCGTAACAAAATAAAAGATTGACTATTTTTTTTTAAAAATCGATAAAAAGGAATATTTTTATCTAAAAAAGTAATTGATATTTTTTTTTCAAATATAACTTTATTTTTTACTAAATTTCCGTTCTTTAAAAGATAATAGTTTTCTTTTATAGATCGATTAAAATCATCTGTATTAATGAAAATAATTATCTTTTTAGGATTAATTTCTTCACAAAAAATTTCTACAAATGATGTGTACGACGAAGCACCCCAGCCTGCGACTGATGAGTTTATCAAATGAAAATTTAAATTATCTTTCTGCAGTTTATGAACATAAGTAAATTCATCCTCAAGTAGCCAACCAAAAGTAAAAGAATCTCCTAATATTAAAATTTTTGGTAATTTTTTAAAATTATCATTTTGGATAGTAATTCTGTTTCTATATGAGCCAAACTTATAAGTAGCTACATGTTGTTTAACTCTATGATTTTGAAATAAATAATTATTTTTATTTACCGTTAGGCCAAATTCATTTTCTTTTTCTGTCCAATAATCTTCTAAACTTTGAGGGTAAAATGATCTTACTAAAATCTCAACTAATATTAACGAAAATAAGACCGAAACTAAGATAAAAAAAAATTTTTTCATTGAAAATGAAAACTTTTTTTAAATATTAAACAAATTTATTTTTAATATCAAAAGCTTCCATCAATTCATTCCATTCTCTTTTGGATAACCCAGAATTTTCCTAAGACACTTCCTCGCCTTTAATTAATTTTTGTAGCACTAGTTTACCTTTTGCTGAGACCTCTGTTCCGCCAACTCTATAATCCATAAAAGCATCATAAGTTATAGGTACCCATTTTTTTACTGTATCCAACATTATATCAGCATAAACTCTAATTTCATATTGGGCATGACTATCAGCTCTGAGTCTCAAAAAATTCATTAAATTTAATAAATCAGTTTTCCAATACCATTGAGTATATGTGTTTAAAGTTAAATTCATTCTAGCAAGTTCCCTTGCTAAACCTTTTTTATTTTCATCAATAGTTGATCCATCAAATTTTTCATTAAGCATAGTCTCATAATTTTCATAAGTTCTTTCTGCATCAGTTTTTAAAAGTTCTAAAACTTCTTGAGCCTGTTTGCCTTCCAAAACATCTCCTCTACCCTGTCTGTTACTTGTTGATTGAGCTGCTAAGTTTTCCTGTGATGGAAGATAAAACTCTTTATCCAAAATTGAATATCTTGCTGAATATTCATTTACATTTGCAGTTCTATGTCTAATCCATTGCCTTGCGATAAATATCGGAAGCTTTACATGGTATTTGATTTCACACATTTCAAATGGAGTGCTATGCCAGTGCCTCATCAAATATTTAATTAAACCCTTATCAGTGGAAACTTGTTTTGTCCCTTTTCCATATGAAACTCTTGCTGACTGAACTACTGATGCATCATCACCCATATAATCTACAACTCTTACAAAACCATGGTCTAGGGCGGGTATTGCTTCATAAAGAATTTTTTCAAGCTCTGGGGCTGTAACCCTTTTAGTTAGGTTATTTTGTGATTGTTGATTTTTAATCTCATTTATCTGTTCTTTTGTAAGTTTCATTTGTAATATAAAATTGTTTATTTAAATTATTTAAGAAATTTTGGACTATTGTAAAATAGTATTTTTGGTGAATTTAAAAATATACACAAATATAAAATTATGTAATTTGTACCTTTTACAAAAAACATATGATATTTAACAAAAATTTAGGGAATATTATTGTAAGCTCGACACCAGGACTAATATCAATTTTTTTATCTTTTTTCACGATCCCAATTTATCTTAAATATTTGGGCCTTGAAAAATACGGAAATTTCTTAATTTTACATATTTTATTGTCTATAGTGATGATTACAAATTTTAATCTAGGAAAAATTGCATCTATTAAGATGCAAAAAGTTATAACAAAAACTAAAAATTCAATCATTTCAACAACAATATTTACGAGTATTATTTCAAGTGCTTTGGTATGTTTATTTCTTTATTTTATTTATTTAATATTAATAAATTTTAACCACAATTTAGTTTTTAGTAATTATAAAATTCTATTTCTTGCACTTTTTTTTTCTAATATATATGTAACTTTAGAAAATATATCTAAAGGTCTAAAATTTTATTTCTTAAGTAGTTTTGGTAATCTTATTTTTTATAGTCTTTCTTTGTCCTTACCTGCTTTGTTTATTTTGTTTGATTTTAAATCATATGAAAGCGTAAATTCTTTATTTAGTATTTCAGTATATATTAAAATTTCTGGAATTTTATTAATATCGATTACTTTAATTTATAAAAAACTTCTTACGTTTAGTTTTTCATCTTTAATTATTAAAGATTTCCTTGCTTATGCAAAATGGCAAACTTTATCCTCAACATATGTTCAAATTTTTGATTTTTTTGATAAATATTTAATTAAATTATTTTTGGGAGCAGCAAATTTAAGCTTATATTCTATACCACAACAAATTGCTGGTAAATTATCAGTTATTTCTGATGGATTAATATCAGTTTTTATTCCAAAGATTTCCTCAAGTAAAAATAAAAAAAAAACTTTTGAAATTCTCAACTCAAATTTTTATGGATTTTTTTATTTGATAGGTTTTTTTTTAATATTAATAAATCCTTTTATTGATCAAATTTTAATTTGGTGGTTAAAAGCAGATGCTAACTTGAGCATAATATACTTATTTAAAATATTTTTAATTATATCTTTTTATATTTGTATCACGCATCTAATTTCAACTTTTTTAGATACACAAAATCTTTCTAAAAAAAATTCTCAAATTGAGACTTTTGTTTTAATTTTTTTTATTATTGGGTTATTTATATCTGTTTACTATAAGAATATTAATTTCTTTGCATATACTATGCTAATCAGATCATTAGTTGCTTTTTTTATTAAAGCTTTTTATATAAAGAAGTATTTACTAAATTTTAATATTTTAATATTACAGAACATTATTTTTCTTTTAATATTTTTATTTAGTGTCAATGGAAGTTTTGAATTATTTTATTTTCTTTCTAGTCTATTCTTATTATTGTTATTTATTTATTTTCCTAAAGAAATTGTAAAAAAAGAATTTTTGAAATGATGCATTATTACCATAAATTAATTTACTTGCTACCATTTGCTTTGATCACGGGACCTTTTTTACCAAATTTAATAGTAATTTTATGTGTATGTTTTTTTTTAATTGATACTTTTAGGTTAAAGTTATTTGATTATTATAAAAATAATTTTTTCAAAATTTTTTTAATTTTTTTATTTTTTATAAATTTAAGTTCTCTTTTTTCAAATGATTTAAAAACATTTTTATATACTCTTGGTTATATCAGGTATGGAGTATTTGCTATATTTTTATTTTATATCTTAAAAAACTTTGACAAGTCAAAGTTTTTTCTTGGCTATACAATCATTGGGGTATTTGTTTTGCTTTTAATTGATGGTTTTACCCAATTTATTTTTGGAAAAAATTTATTTTTTTTTGAATTACAAATGTATGATTCGGAATTGTCATATGTAACAAGTTTTTTTGATGACGAAAAAAAATTAGGTAGTTTTTTATCAAGAATGTTACCTTTGTTGCTTATATCCTTTATTTTAATAATTCAAAAATACAAAAAAAATCAATTTTATTCAGCGGCTTCATTTATTACAGTTTTAACCTTTATACTAGTTTTTTTAACAACCGAAAGAGTTGCAATTTTTATTGTTTTAATTTTTGTCTTATTTATTTTTTTGAAGTCAAAAATACTTTTTAAACCTAAAATATATTTTTTTGCTGTAACAAGTTTTGCGTTAGTTATAATGTTTTATTTCTATCCAAGTCTATTAGGTAAAATGAAGAGTGTCTTATATTCCACAGGAATTCTCTTTCCAGGTTATACTGAAAATGGCAAAGATGTTATTGGGGGATATGAAATTGGTAAATTTATTTTTTCCAAGTTCCATCATGATCAAATATTTGGAAGCATTGACATATTTAAGGAAAATCCATTGTTTGGTATTGGTGCTAAAAATTTTAAATATACTTTGATTGGTTGGCACCCACACAATTATCACGCACAAATTTTATCAGAATTAGGAATATTTTCTTATTTAACAGTATTTTTAACTTTTGTTTTTCTTATAATTCTATGTATCAAAAAACTTTTTCAATCATTTGATATTAAAAGAGAAATCAATTTTTATTTGATAATATCATTTGTTTTATCCTTAACACCTATTCCAAGCGGTGATTTTTTTAATAGTTGGGTAAATATTTTAATTTTTTTGCCAGTTGGTTATTATTTATATTTTAATGAAAAATAATTTTATTGTTGTAAATTTTTTTAGAGTTACAGACCCATATTCAGGAGGCTCGGAGGTTTCTTTTAATTTTTTTGAAAATATACCTAGTAAAAATAAACAGCTCTTTCAGTTTTCTGAAATAAAAAAAAAACATAAAAATGTGCAGTCGATTTATATAAATAACTCAAAAATTTCAAAAATTTTAAATATTTATAAATTATCAAATAAAATAAAAAAATTCTGTGAAAATAAAAAAAAAATAACAATTATAATAGAAGGTGCTAGTTGGGTAGGTTATTCCTTTTTACTTTATAAATTTTTAAAAAAAGATTTAAGTAGGGCAAAGTTTATTTATCATTCTCAAAATATTGAGTATTTTCTAAGGAAATATAGAAGTAATTTTTTAATTACTGCTATTACTAAGTTTTTTGAAAAATATATTGCTAAAAATTTTGATATATTTACCTGTGGATCTGAAATAGAAAAAAAAAAATTAAAAAAATTATATAATGTTAATGCAAAAATTTTATATCATGGTGTTAGATTACCTAAAAATATATTAACACTTAAGCCAATAAAAAAAAAATATAATTATATCTTCTTTTGTGGGAATATTAATTATTTTCCAAATTATGATGCTTTAGAGATTTTAGTTAAAATCATCATGCCAAAGTTAATTAAACACAAAAGTAATTTAAAATTAATAGTTACTGGAAATAAATTAATACCATTTAAAGAAAAATTTTTAGTTAACGTTGGGTTTGTATCTAAAACATTTTTTTTTAAATATTTAAAAGGTGCGTCTCTATTTGTGAATCCAATAAAAATAAATTTTGGTGTACAAACTAAAACATTACATGCTTTAATTACTGGTAAAACTATAATCTCTACAAATCAAGGTCTTAAAGGTATAAAAATTAATTCTAAAATAAAAAATGTTTATGTTGCAAATCATAACTCTGGCTTTTCAAAACAAATTTTAAAAAATATAAATTCTAGAAAAATTAATATTGATGCTAGAAATTATTATTCCAAAATTTATACTTTAGATAAGGTTGTTTTAGACTTTTTTAAAAAAAACAAACTAATTTAGCTCTTCAAATTTTACTTTTTTAAAATAATTAGAAATTTTTTTATAAAAAAATATTGATGAAGTGTAGATTAACCTTTTCATTCGAAAAAAAGTATTTGTTCTTAAACGCCATAACCATTCTAAATTTAAATTTTCAATTTTCTGAGGTACTATAATTTCTTCACCCGCAGCCATTGCTACACCACCACCTAAACAAAAAACAAATATTTTTTTGTCATGGTTAAACCTTAAGAGGTTGTTGGCAATAATTTCTTGTTTTGGAGTTGATATATTTAATATTACCAAAGAATTATTATTTAATTTCATTCTAAATTGAGATGTCTCATAAAAATTTTTAAAAAATGGCAATGGGAAAAAAGTTATTTTTTTTTTTAATTTTTTTTCAATATATTCAATTTGTTTTTTACTCTCTTTTCCACATAAATAGATATTTTCAATATTTTCTGGAATTTTAATTTGTTCAATAATTTTTCTTCCAGCTGTTTTCTTATAATTTTTAATAATAAATTTTGAGCACACTCCATCAATCCAAAATATAATATTTCGAGGATTTAAGTAAAGTAGGTTGATATAAGATAATGATGCCATATTTAGAGCAACAAAAATAAATGATTTATCAAATTTTAATTTTTTTACATCTAGTAAGTATTTAAATTTAATTGGATAGATATTTTTAAATTTTATTTTAAACTCTTTAATTAAATAAAATATTGAAAGTCTAATAGTGCTAAAAAATGATTTCAAATTACTGAACTTTTCAAAGTTTTTATATACTTTATAAGCATTGATAAACTTTAGAAGTAAATTTGATGATAGCGAATTATTTTTTTTTCTGTATACAACAAGAGTTTCTGAATCGCTATGTAGAATTGGATTTTTCTTAATTATATTTAGCCAACAAACATAATCTTCTTTTGTAGAAATATTTGGAAACAAATTTTCTTTTGAAATATCCGCCTTAACTAAAACTGTAGATAAACCTATGTCACAAGATTTAATTAAATCATTATAGCCTAATGATTTAGATTTAAATCTTCCTAATACTCGATCTTCTTCATCTACAATATAGTAAGAACTATGAAGGTAGTTTAAATTTTTTTCTTTTATAATTTTTATTTGATATTCAATTTTATGTGGTAACCAGAAGTCATCTGCATCTAAAAAACTTATGTATTTACCATTTGCATTTTTAATACCACAATTTCTAGCTAAACTAACTCCCTCATTTTGATTATGAAATAATTTAATTTTATTTGGGTATTTATGCTTTAATAAATCTAATTTTTTTTTAAATTTTTCTTCACTACCATCATTGATGATAATAATTTCTAAATTTTGATATGTTTGATTAAGAACTGAATATATACAATCATCAAAATAAACTCCTTCATTGTAAAAAGGAATTATAACTGAAACTAAATCGTCATGTTCATTTGATTTCATTTCTTAAGTTTTAGATATTCATAATTAACAAATTTAAAAAGTTTCTCCATGCCTTTCTCGGTTGAGGTCTCAGGAGACCAATTTAGTATTTTTTTAACCAGCGTATTATCACTTGATCTTGAGTCTACTCCCTTTGGCTTTGATGTGTCATAAACTCTTTTAACCTTATGTTTTGTGATTTTCTCTAAAATTGAGACTAATTTATTTATAGTTACATGTTTATCATTTCCAATATTAATGGGTTGTCTATATTTACTTTTAAAAAGCAAATCTGTTCCTTTAATGCAGTCATCAATATATAAAAAACTTCTTATCTGATTTCCATTCCCCCATATCTCAATTTTATTTTTTTTCTTGTGAATGGACTCTACAAATTTTCTACACAAAGCTGCAGGCGCTTTCTCTCTACCGTCTCTCCAACTTCCGTACTCACCATAAACATTATGATATCTAGCAATTCTAACTTCTAATCCAAAATCTTCATAGAAATGCCTGCACATTCTTTCATTAAATAATTTTTCCCATCCATATCCATCTTCGGGATCTGCTGGATATGCGTCGCTTTCCTTTAATTTTGGAAGTTGATAATTTTTTTGTCTGTAAGAGGGATAAATACAAGCTGAAGAAGAATAAAAAAATTTTTTAATATTATATTTTTTTGCTGATTTAAGAAGATTTATATTAATTACAGATGAAAGCATACAAAGAGCTTTGTTATTTTCTATGAAGCCCATGCCACCCATATCACAAGCTAAATTAAATATGTAATCAACTTTTTTTGTTATCCTGTCTGAAACTGTGGGGTCTCTGCAGTCAGCAACTAGATTTTTAATTTGTGGATTTAGTTGAAACCAAGAATTTTTTTTTTTAATATCTACACATATCACTTTAAATCCTTTTTTATGATAATAGTTTGCTAGATGACCACCAATAAATCCACCACCACCGGTAATTAAAATTTTCTTTTTCATTATAAATTATAAATAATATATTAATTAAATATGTTTAATAATCTTAAATATTATAACAAGCAATTAATTTATATAAAATTCATTATAATTTTATTTTTATTTTGGCTTTCTATTAACACAGGATCAAAATATTTAGATATCCAATTTTTAAAGGAAAATTTTTCTACAAATAAATTAAATTTTATAAGAGCGCTACTTCCTTATTTTGTTTTAATTTACCTTGTAATATACAATTTTTTTTTTAAAAAAAATTTAATTGCTTTTGATTTTGTATTTAAATTATTTGTAATTTATGGACTGTTACAAATTTCAGGTTTAATTTATTACAAACAAAATCTTTATGAACACTATTGGGTGATTTGTCTATTTTCATTAATTTTTTATTATCACTTTATTATTGAAGAAAAAAATGAAAATTTAATAAAATCAATTTTTTATGTAAATATATTTTTTATTATTATTATATTTCTTATATTTATTTTTATAACATTTAAAGAAAACATCTTAAGCCCAGATTTACTTTACCACAGCTTAGCCTTTAATCTTCAATATCAAAATGAAGCTGTACCACGATCCAGTGGATTGTCCAGGATGGGATTAATTATTTTTTTATTTTTAAATGCTTTATATTTATCTAAAAATTATTCCAAAAAATTTAACTATTTATTTATATTCAGTAATATATTTTTAATTTCAACTATTTTATTGCTTCAATCAAGAGGTGCAATTTTATGCTTTATATTAATTTTTATATTAATTAACTTCTTATATAAGTTTGACAATTTAAAAAGTAGATTAAAATATTTACTTCTATTTTTATTAATCCCAATTTTGATTTTCATTCTTTATCCAAATGGCAAAAATTATTTAATAGGAAAGTTTAATGTTGATAAAGATAAACAGACAATTCCCAAAAAAGAATTTAAAATAAAAAATTTAGATATTAATTTGAGAGATGATATTATTCCTCAATCAAAAATCGATAAGAGTTTTAAAAAAAAAATTTATTCATTTTCAAATAATAGACTTAATGCTTGGGAATATTTACTACAAATGTTTTTCAAAAATCAAATTAATGAAAATATGAAAAATAAGTTGTCGAATTACAAAATCTCTAATTTTTTAATAAAAGATAAAAAAAATATTCTATCAGGACATGGTCCTCAGGCTGATAGACATTTTCTTCATAACAAGCCTTTTAGTGGAGCCACAACAACTTTAGGTCCGTTTGGGGCTCATGCCTCTAATGGATATATCTACAGTTTGATTTGTTCAGGTGTTCTGGGATTAATAGTATTTGCTATGATTAATATAATTATATTATTTAAAATTTTTAAAATTGTTGTTCATAAAAAAGTTAAAATGTTTAATGATGAACCTTTATTATCTTCTTCAATATTGATAATAATATTTTTACAATTTAGATTATTAATAGAAAATTCATTTAGCGTATATGGAGTTGATCTTTTGATTTTAATTTCTGCTTATTTGATAGTTAATACAAAATATAAAGAGACTATTAATTGAAAAAAAAAGTTTTCGTTTGGTGTTCAGATATTGATAAATTTACCGGTGAAGGTATTTTAGCAAATAAATTTATTAAAGATCTTAAAAAATATAATCCTAAATACAAAATAGTTATTAAAAGCTTACCCCAGAAAAAAATTATTTTACTAAGAAAAATTTTTGGAAAAGTTACTGATCAAATTATTATACCAATTTATGGTGTAATTATATTATGGCTACTATTCATATCAAAAAAAAATAAAGAAATTTGTTATATAAATTATCTACCCCTATGGAATTTTTTGATTTTCATTCTTTTACCACCAAAAACAATTCTGGGGCCAGTTACTGGGGGTGGAAAAATTTTAAGTGGATCTTTATATGACTTTGTTTTAAGAAAAATTTTATTGAATTTTTTTTACGAAATAAGTATTTTATTTATAAACATAAGATATAAAAAAATCTTATTCTCAACTGAACTTTTAAAAAGTAAATTTAAATCTTTAAATAACGTTTACTACAACTATGTATTAAAGGATTTTAAGTATAAAGATTTAAACCAAAAGAGAGTTTATGATATAATATTTTATATAAGAAGGCATAGAAATAAAAAAATAGATCTTATTTTAAAACTAATTAATAAGTTAAAAAATAATTATAAAATTATCACTTTTGGTGAGACTGTGAATTTTAATAAGATTAAAAATTTAGGAAAAATAAATAAAAAAAAATTATTTTTTTTACTACAGAAAACAAAATACTCTTTCTTATCACCGGAGAATAAATACTCACTTTATTCTATTGATTGTTTAAGTAATGGAGTAAAAGTTTTTTATAACAGAGATGATATTTCTGTAACAAAAACTAATAGTAATATGATACCTGTAAATTATAATAATTTTGATCTTTTGTTAAAAGTTATAAAAAAAAAATTAAGCGAAACATATTCAAAACCAAAACGAATATCGTTTGATAAAAATAAAAAGTTTTCAACCTACTTTAAAGTTTGATTTTTAAATAATTAATCGAAAGAACAATATACATAATAAATAACCCAGAAATTTGATATAAAATTCGATCTAATGAATTATCTATCCACCACTCAATGCCATAAACATGATCACTCACACTAAAGTAAATTCCCAATATTAATAAAAAATACATTATCAAATTTATTTTTAATAAATTTATAAATTGATTATCTTTATGATTAATTTTTTTATTTTTTGAAATTAGGTAGATTGAAAGAAAAATAAATATCCATATTTTATATTTAAAAATTGCTACTACAAAACCTACAAAAATAGTAATTAACAAATTTACAAAATCAAAAAAGTTGAATGCAAAAGATAGATTTCCGCCATGAGTAAGATTTATATCTAAATAGTTTAAAAATATTAATTTTTTGATAATTATTAATAAAGTTGAAAAGCAAGCAAATAAAATAATATCTTTCTTTTTTGGAAATTTTTTAATTGTGACCAATAAAGAGAAAATAAATATCAATAAAAGTAAATAACCTTCATTTTTTACCCATGGTAATAAGTTAAAGCACATAAAGGAAGTTATTAAATATAAATTTTTTTTATATATAATGTAATCATAGATATTTTTTGATGCAAAAAGCATCAATGAAAAAATTAAAACCTCTTGATACCCTTTGAATAAAAAATTATCAAAACATAAAAGCAATATTAACGTAACTATTAAAGCTTTTATATATTTTTTAACATTTAAATGATCACAGATTGAAAATATACTTAGTAAAAAAATAAATACAAAAATAAATCTTCCAGAATATTCATGACCCAAAAGTGAATTTTTCCAAAAAAATCCCCATAAGTAGGTACCTAAATGAGGATAATAATCCACACCAAGTATTTTATCTAAATCAAAAAAATTATAATTATAAAAAAAACTTTGTGCTTTATAAAACCAATTTTTTTGACTATCCCAACTCAACGTTGGCTCCCTAGCAATAAAAATAAAAATTATTAAATTAATAACTATAAAAAATAAAAAATTAATATCCTTTAAATTTTTAAAATTAAATTTATTTATAAACAATGAATAAGAATTTATAATTAATGATAAACATATTAAGGATATGAAATAGTAAAATAAATTAATTTTTGTAAAAGATAAAAAAAGTAATAATACAAAATTAATTAATAAATTTATTAACAAAAGATCATATTTATAAAATTTGTAATTACTTAAAAATTTACCTGCAAGACCTAATGGCAAAGGAAACAGCGAAAAAATTAAAAAAATTAATAAACAAGATATGATACCAATTAATTCAATCATTTTTCTTTAAATAAAAACAATTTTTAAATTTATCTAAAATACTATAATCACTTACTTTCACTTGGCTATTTTGATCATTGTAATTCAAAAGTATTAAATAGTTTTCATAATATTCTATTCCTGGTTTATGAATAAAAATATCAGAGGATGGGTGTGATTCATCATTAATTATTTTTATATTTTTTGATGGTTTAAATTTTTTTTCTATATATTTTATATATCCATAAGAACTTTTTTCACAATAACCATAATTTTTAACAAGTCTTGTTTCATAGTTATATTTAAAAATTATGTATGAACTCTCAAATAATTTAAAATAAAGAATTAAAAAACATAATAATAATAAATAAATATAAAATTTATTTTTAAGAATATTCATTTGCAATAATTCAACTTGTATTAGGGTTATTATCTTCATATATTATTATTGTTGGTTTTCCAACTATGACGATAAACGAATTTCGTAATAACCATTGCGGACGTGGGGGCAGTACCCACCACCTCCACCATCAGATTTTATGGGGGTGAACTAGAATCGACGAGTGACTAAATGTTATTCTTTCGTCCGGGATTGTTCCACCGTAACGGACTAATTTATAATTGCTAACGAAAGTTACGCACTTGCTGCTTAATTAACATTGTTAATTAAGTAACGGGGTTTGGGGCACCTGGCAACAGAACGCCCCCTACACATTTGTAAATTAGTTTGCAGTATCAACGTTATTTAAAAATTACAACCGATCTATACGTTCTGTGTACGAGATTAATTTTAATATCAAAATTCTATAGAGTTGTTTAGTACCTCGCCATCTTTTACTTTTGTATCAATAACTATTTTACTTCCTGAAACTATTATTTGAGTTTCTCCAAGCTTACCATTTCCAATACTCCCTCCATTAGCAACTGCTTCTTGA
>MDTE01203531.1_pt1 | contig 13272 bp, 5 predicted proteins | sample 811231 | NCBI WGS metagenome assembly MDTE01 (sample SAMN05326651, study PRJNA326480) | marine metagenome | isolation source: seawater | place: Indian Ocean: Red Sea | collected 2010
AAAGGTTCTGAAACAAAAACATCAATTGCAGCACCTGCTATAATTTCGTTATTTAAAGCAGTTGCTAAATCTTTCTCATTTATAATACCTCCTCTAGGTACATTAATAATTCTAGATGAAGACTTCATCATTTTGATTCTATCTAAATTAAATAAATTTCTAGTATTATCATTAATTGGCACATGCAAGGTTATATAGTCACTATTTTTAGTTAACTCATCAAGTGAAACAACTTTTATTTCTTTATCATCAAACTGGCTTTGTTTCACATAAGGATCAAAACCTAATATTTTCATATCAAAGGAAGATGCTCTTTTTATAACTTCTCTTCCTATTTTGCCCAATCCTACTACTCCTAATATTTTTCCTTGCAACTCACTGCCAGTTAGTTTGTGTCTATCCCATTTTCCTACGGCTAAGCTACTATGTCCTTTTTCTATGTTTCTTGATAATGATAAAAGCATGGCCACAGTATGTTCTGCAGCTGAAACTGTATTACCATCAGGAACATTAACTACAACCACACCATTTAAAGTTGCTTGTTCTATATCAATATTATCGACACCAACTCCAGCTCTTCCAATAATCTGTAAATTAGTTGCTCTTTTAATATCATCTGATTTAACCTTTGTTCCACTCCTTACTATCCACCCATTAATATTTTTTAAAATTTTTGATTTTTTATCTTCAGTAATATTTGGTTCATATAGTATTTCAAAACCTGCATCTTGGAATAAGCTAAGTGCTTTTTCAGATAATGGATCTGTTATTAATATATTTTTCAAGATATCACCTCATCAATTAAGTTTAAATATTCAACTAAATCTTCCATATATACATTACCCATATGAGGTATTCTAAAAACTTTTCCCCTTAAACTACCGTACCCTCTATCCATTCTAAAACCTTTTTCTAATAATTTATCTGACATTTTATTCACATCCCATCCTTTGATATTTTTGACGCATGTAAGTGTATATGATTCACATCCACTATCAGGAAACAAATTTTGCTTATGCTCTCTAGCCCATTGCTGTGTATATTTTGCCATTTCTATATGTCTCTTCCATCTGTTTTCTAAACCTTCTTTTTCAATTTTTTCAATTACCTTTTTCATTGCAAACATATGTGGTATTGATGGTGTTGTAGGAGTTTGATATTTATTATAATATTTCTCATATACTTCTAAATCCAAAAAATAGCCTTTATTTATTAAGGTTTTAGATTTAGTTGTAATTTTATCAGATACAGAACAAATTGAAAACCCAGCTGGTAACCCCCAAGCTTTCTGTGTAGATGATAATAAAAAATCTATACCTAATTTATCAACTTCAATTTTAACACCTGCCATTGAGCTAACTGCATCTACGAGCCAAATCACATCAGGATATTTATTTTTTAATAAATCTGATATATTTTCAAGATTGCTCATAACACCTGTTGAAGTTTCATTGTGAACCATAGCTAAGACATCATATTTACCTGTTGATAAATGCTTATCAATATCTTTAACATTTACTCCTTTTCCCCATTTATATTCAATAGAAGCAACATTAAAGCCAGATTGATTTGACGATAGTGCCCACTTGGAGCTAAAAGCACCATTAACACAGTGTAAGACCCCCCTCTTAACCGAATTTTTTGTACCCATTTCCCACAATCCAGTAGCTGCATGAGAAACTAAATAAATATTATTCGAGGTATATAATACTTTTTTTACTCCATCTACTATATACTCTATTAACTCAGAAATTTCAGGAGTTCTATGACCAATTTGCTTTGTAGATAAAACATCTAGTATATCATCTGATACATGTGTTGGACCTGGTATAAATAACTTTGGAAATTTTGACAAATTATTCCTTTAGCAAATTATATTAAAAAATGAAGATAGATAAAATTATTAATTATATAAACGATATAAAAGGCATAATTTCTAAAAATTTTGATAATAATTAATTAAATTTTAAAACTGTGAAAATTAAAATAAATGAAATATATAAAAGCATTCAAGGAGAATCTTCTTATTCTGGACTACCTTGTACATTTATTCGTTTAACATACTGCAATCTACGATGTTCATATTGTGATACTGAATATGCATTTCACGATGGTAAGGACATGGAAATTTCTAAAATCATTGAAAAAGTCAATGAGCTTAATTGTAATTTAGTAGAAGTAACTGGTGGAGAGCCCTTAGTACAAGATGGTTGTATAAACTTATTAGATGCTTTAATAAAGAACAACAATAAAATATTATTAGAAACTGGAGGTGCTTTAACAATAAAGAATGTACCAAAAAATGTTAGAATCATATTAGATATAAAATGTCCTTCTAGTAATATGTCTGACAAAAATCTTTGGTCAAATCTTAAATTATTAAAACCATCTGATGAAATTAAATTTGTTATTGGTGATAAAAAAGATTATTTGTGGACCAAAGAAATTATTGAAAAATATAATCTAACTAGAAATTATAATGTTTTATTTTCACCTGTATACAATAAAATTGAACCTAAAAGTATTGTTGATTGGATTTTAAAAGATGATTTAGATGTACGTTTTCAAATACAATTACATAAATCTATTTGGGATGCAGAAAAAAAGGGTGTTTAATCTAAAATATCACCAACTAAAATAACAATATCTTGAATGTTAATATCAGAATCTCCATTCATATCAGCTGCAATAAGTTGTAAATCAGTAAAATCAGTTTGATCTAAAATATAGTTTACTAACGATACTACATCAAGCACATCAATATTGCCATCAAAATTTATATCTCCTATTAATATATCATTCCCTTCATTATAAACTTCAATTAAAAAATCATCAATTGCAGCTTCAACCAAGGAACCACCAGTACCGTTATCACCTTCATAAAATATATCTTCTGCTATAAATTTAAATCTTATTTCTGAGGTCAGATAATCAACATAATCAGTTAATAAAAACTGTTGTTTTTCCCATGATAAATTAGAATCAGTGGTATATTCTAAATTAAACCAATTATCGCCATCATCAAATGTAACATCAACTCTCCAGTGATCTGTATCTGGGTTATTACCTAGATTATTAGTATACCATTTCCAATATGATACGATTGCTCCATCATACTCTGACAAATCATATAAAGGAGATAGTAAAGTAGTTTTCCCTCCATCAACATCATTAGCCCAAGCAAGCTCATCATCATCTACTGGATTAGCTGTTAAAAAACAAAAACTACCATCTATTGTGTGATCTTCATTAGGTTGAATAATCTGTCCTAAATCATATGTTCCTACAGGGACAACTCTTTCCCAAATTCCTGCACTTGCATCATCATCACTATCACCAACAGTCCAAAAGTTATCATTTTCAAAATCTTCATCAACAAATACTTCAGCATTACCTAAAATAAATTCTATATTCTTTTCATATATATATCCATCTTCATCAAATATCTGTACAACAATTTCTTCCATTGACACACCTGAAAACAGAGGATTAACTTCAAAATAGGTTATATCACCTAAATTTAATTCTTGTCTTCCATCTAAGCCTTCAAGCTCAATATAATCAAGCTCAAATACTATATTTTCAGATGATATAATATTAACAACAAGGTTCCCATTTGATTCTCCCAAGCCTCTATTTATAATAGAAATATAAAGAGGATAAGATTCACCAATATCAAATTCAGTATTTTCTACAATAATATCCAAATCATACCTAGCTCCAGCATATAAAGCCAATAACTGATTGGGATATAGATTTTCCTCTGCTAAAGGTACAATTCTATTTGTTGCTGGCCAAAAACCATCACCGTTATTTCCAATTTCTGGTGTATAAGCAAAAACATCATGAACTCCATACATCCAATCACAAGCTTCACCATTTACTGTATATAATAAATCTGGACCTGAACCTAATGCATAATTGTTAAACTGTGTCATATCTTCACCAAATTCAACAAATATATCTAAATCTTCTTGAGGTGCTTGATTCTCTTCTTCATAGCCAAATGGATAAATTAATAAATTACCGTAGCTGTGGTAATTAAAAGCTATCGAAAAATCATGTTCTTCTACAAAATCTCTTATAACTGAAGTTTCAGGTTCAGAAAAAGGACTAGTTCCTCTGTATGTTTCATTGCATCCATCACCACTTGAGCCATCATTATCATACCCCCACATATAACTATAATTACGATTTAAATCAATCCCATCTGGTGTTCCATTACAAGTTTCTCTTGCATTTTTTCTTTGCATTCCACCACCACCTGGTGCAATAGATTCATTGTAAACTAGACCATCAGGATTTACAGCTGGGACAAACCACAATTGTCTATTATTCACTATATGTGTTGCAATATCATCAGAATTATAATTTTCTCCAAGCCAATGCATAAAATAAAATAAATTCATGTAACTCATAGGCTCTCTGGCATGATGCAAACCTGTATACAAAGCTTCAGGCTCATTTTCTTCAACATTAGGATTATCACTAATTTTAACTGCCCATATATTCCTTCCTTCTAAAGTAGTACCAATTGATATTTTTTGAGTTATAATATTTGGATATAGATTAGATAACTCATCAAGATTTTCTTCTATTTCTTCAAACGTATAATATCCCCCCATAGAACCTAATTCAAAATCTCTTTCAAAATAATTTTGATCCAATCGATTGGCATAAAAACTTTCTAAATCTTCATGAATTACAATATATGGAATATTATTACTAATAATTTTTGCTAAATCATATTCATTTATTGCAAACTGAATAAAAGTATCAGTTTTATATGAATGATCTACATCTAATCCAAGGTCAGATAAAGCATTTAAATTATTTAAATCAGAATAATTTATTTTTATTTCTTTGTATAATTCACTGCCATATAGACAAAAAACAAAAAGAATACTTAATATTATTTTTTTCATATTTATTATCCAATTATTGTATTAACAATTAAAATCACATCTAATATATTAACAATTTCATCATTATTCATATCAGCAATTTGCTGTTGATATGATGTCAAATCAGCTAATCCTAGAATATAATTTACTAAAACAACTATATCTAAAACATTTACTTCATCATCCATATTAATATCACCATCTTGAACTGGCATACCTGCAACTGCATCAAAAGAATAATATCCAGCAATAGGTAGTGTTTCTACTCTGCCACTTAAATCAATTGCTTGAATATAATATTTTACTTCGCTATCATATTCTTGACTTGGAATATCAGCTACATAACAATCAGGAATATCCCAATCGCATACAGACATTAAAACCTCTTCAGATTCATCCATTTCATTTGTCCACCAAAAAACTTTTAATTCATCTTCTATCAAACCATAACCACTTAAATCATCAATAGTTGCTTCAACTTGATAAAACTCCTGTGGATCATTTTGATCATCAATCGGATTATGAAAAATTTGCAACATTTCAAGATCAGGAATTCCTTTTGTTCTACAATGAAGAGCATCAGTAGATTCCCATGAACCGGTAAAACCTAGAACTTCATAACCTGGCATTGCTATTTCATAAGCTTCCAAAGCTTCATCATCCCAGCCACTACCAGTTATTGGAACTAGTACTTTTTCATTTAATATTGTAGAGTTTGTATAAGGTTGATTGTTTGGTGTATATACTCTAAATATTTCCCAAGGCTCACCATAACCATTTGTGATATTTTCAAAATAATCTACTACCTCTTCAATTTCATCATATTGAGGATGTCCATCATTTACCTCTCTTAACAAAACTTTTTGAGGAGATAAAAACTTACCCCAGCAATCAATATGATCTATATAAGTATTATTAGGATCATCAATAGCATGATATGTATGAACACCATAATAATCAAGCATATCTTGGTGAATTTGTGAATCTGGCATAGAATTTTCTTCATAAATTAAACTACTTGAAGCAGATATTCCATATCCATCAGTCATATAATTACCACCTGCAGTTATAATATCTGTTGCAAAATAAGGTACATTTAAATAATTAGACATTTTTTGTGGTGCATCATTATCATTTGGTCTAGGTCTATTATATTCAAAATCTACAACACTAACATCTCTGTTTCCATCAACTACCCACCATGGACCATAATCACGTGTCCAATATGAATCTGTAGATCCTGTGACAAATTCTACATTATCCATATTTACACCTGCATTATTCATAGAGTTATAAGCAGAACTTTGAAGACCAGAGGAAACTAAACAATAGACAATAACATCTTCCGCCATTTCACGTATCATGCTAGTAGAAATTCCAAAAGGATACCTTATTAAAACACCACTCATTCTCTCATACTCAGCAATATTTCTTACAGGACCTGGAGGAGGGTCAGTTTCTCTATTTGTACTTCCAATTAGATGAGTTTTACCCTTTTCTTCTTCAGTAAACCCTTTTGGAAGCTCACTTTCTAAAGCAAATGATATATTTAACAATAATATTACAGATAAAAGAACCATATTGTAATTTATAAAAATTAGAGGAATCTAGTGTCTAAAAATTGTGTAACAAAATGTAGTATTTAAAAACCAAAATTGTATTGTATACATTCTAAAATTAGACTTAAGTCAATTTCTTCACAAATACATGCATCATCAGCAGAATCATCTAAAACATCACCAACGTCATAACATCCTTCAACAGACTCAAAACCATTATCAATAATATCTCCAACTAAACCTGTAATGTTTCTATCAAATTGAATTTTAATTTTTTGTATATCTGTTGATATATTATAAATAATATGATCTACTCCACTATCATTTGAATAGGAAATAGTATTTTCATCTAACAAACATCCATCTTGTATTTCAAGATCTGGGTCAGAATTATTTTGAAAATAATCAACTTCTATAATATTATCATTTTCATCAATAAAAGACCAATCTATAATATTTACAAAATTACCTGTTGAAAATTCTACTGAAATCAAAGTTCCGCAATCATTTTCAATTAAATCTCCTGTTTCATTAAAAACATTCCACAAACGATCACTTCCTAATGAATATTCTTCACAAACATCATTTGCTCTTAAATAATACTCCGCAGCACAAGCATCTCCTTCTCTTAACAACAGTTGAGCTAATAAAACAGTAATATTCTTATAATCAAAATTAAAGGTAGTTTCAAAAGGAGGTTTATTTAATGAAATATCATAACTTTCATTTTCAAATAAAAAAGATTCATAACTTATTTTTAAAGTTGCAAGGTCAAGCGCTTCAGGATCATCAATATAGTACTTTAATAATTCTAAATATAATTCACCAAGCTCTAAATCAGTTTGAAAGTCTTCAAAACAATTAACATGAGTGCACTCATCATATTCAATTTTTGCTTCATCAATTTCAACATTAGCACTATCAAAATAATCCTCTGCTCCTATTCTAAGCTCATTTATGATAGTATTACATTCTTCTACATTTTGTTCACATAAATTAGTTTCAAAATAAGAATTTGCACTAAAGGTTGTTGCCCAAGCTAAACCAGTCCATGCTGAGTTTTTATATGTAACATCTTCTGATTCATTAATAGCCTGATTGAAATAATTAGTAGCTAGCTGATAATCTTCTTCAAAAATACCAGCCCATCCATATGCAACATAGTCATAATAATCAAATGAATTAGGATCATATTCATGTACACCTAAAGACTCACATGAAAAATATATAAATGATAATATAAACATGAACTTTCTCATTTCATTAAGGTAACTTTCTTAGTTAAAAATCTGTAATCGTTTTCTATTGTAATAAAATAATTTCCAGAAGCAACTTTTATACCATTTGAATCAATACCATTCCATACAATAGAGTTATCCCCTTTATCAACATATCCATCATATAATTGAATAACTTTTTGACCTAAAACATTATAAACATTAATACTAACATAAGATGTGTTTTCTATTGAATAATCTATTGTAACTGTAGGATTAAATGGATTTGGATAACATCCATTAATTTTTGTTTTAAAAGGCATTGTTTGTTGAGGAATTTTATCAAAGGTTAATCCATATGAGCCTAAATCATTAATATAGGTATAAATCATATTATTTTTTCTATATGTTGGTAAAAGTTCTATATAATCATTTTCATATTTAACAATATGTATACCATCAAACCTTAATTGATTTTCTTGACTTAAATTGTTTTTATATACAGTTAATATCACCTCTTCATTTTCTAAATCTAAATTTGAGTTTATAGTAACTATATTTGAGATTATATCTTCATTTAACATATTTTCATTTTCTGATATAAGAATATTAGCGCTATTGCTGGAATTAAATCTAGAAAAACTAACATTTATTAAATCAGATGGAGAATTAAAACTATTTACTTTATTGTAGGATATTACATCAAAGAGCAACGAATGTTTATCTATTTTTACATTCCCAACAACATCAGAAGATGCAAAATAAAAATCAACATCTCCAAAAGCAGTAAAACTATCATCAACAAGAAATACTTGATTTCCAAAGAGTGTAGTCTCTACTTTTGATATTTGATTAACTATTTCACTTTCATTGTATACAAAATATATACTATCATTAGTTGTTATAACTTCCTCTGACATTGCATACATATCAAAATAGTTATTATAAATATCATTTAAAATAAAGCTATAATCTAAAATTGGCTGTGTGAAATCAATGGAATATTCATCTGTTGAGCTACTAATATAAGTATGTATTTCTTCTTCACCTTCAAAAACTGTGAAAATTTCATCACCAGTATTATAATCTTGGGCACTAACTCTCCATTTATAATTTAGAGTACCATTTATTGTAATATTTTCTTGTACTGTTTCCATACCAAAATAATAATATTCATCAAGAGCATAAGATGGATAGGGTCCTTCATTTATATTTAAAACAACTGAACATATACTATCATTTTCAGGGTCTGCACAAGTTGAGATTGTTTCATCATTATCTTGATAATCAATTATATTATCTTCTAGTATATAAACTTTTTCATTCAATTCATCTACAAGTTCAATTCTATAATACAAATAATTATCATTATAGTTTAAATCGGGGTGTGTATCTATGTCAGAACTTCTAGCCCATTTAAAGGTTACATCACCAGTTGCATAGGGAGTTTCAACCATATGATTATAATAATCAAATACATTTGAACTATCTATATCAGCAACAGTTAAAGTTTCTTCATTATACTGATAATCAGGGAATTTGATATAAAAGTTATCTTCATAAACAGAAGTAACTGATTCATTTGAATTATCATCATATTCATGAATACTCTCATTTATTTCAAATTCCTCTACACTATCATTTAATGCCCATATATAAAAACTTCCTTCAGCTGTTGTCTCAGAATTACAATTTTCAAAAACTTCATCCCCTACAACTCCTCCACATTCATTATCATTTACATAGAAATAAAAATAAACTGTTCCATTAAAATCATCATAAGCCTCAATTGAAACATAATCTGCATAAGAATTAGGAGGAGTATCTCCTTCAATAAATGTAACAGTACCAATTTGTTCTTCACTTCCATCAATACTATGAGCTGGTTGTCCCTCCAATTCAAATGGTGAATCTAAAGTAGCAACATGAAATGTTAAGTTACTCATATCATAAGGATTTTGGTTTAATGCAATAGTTGAATCTACATCACTTACAGAACTCATAACATCCATTTGAATTGAATTAATAACTTGATCAGTAGTTAAATTCAATGTTGTATTATCTTCTAAGTAAGCCCACATTGTGTTATCATCATTATTGACATAAGCTCCTAATGCAAAATTATCTACAACGGGCACATCATTAATTTGATTGATTGTAAGTTCAAATGTAGTATCATCTACAAGCCCATCTAGATACTCAACTGCACCATCAGCTGCCCTTTGGAAACCTATATAACCTGAACCTAATGTATCATCAAAAAGCAACCCATCTTTTTCAATAAATGTTAATTTAATTAAAGCATCTGCATCGTCCCCATCACTACTAGGATTTAATAATTTTGTATGTACTTGAAAGAAACCCCAATTATTACTATTTTGATATAATATAACTATATCATCTTCAGATAAAACATTTTCCCAATAATCTGAAAAATTTTCATCAAAATTTCCTGTATCCATTCCAAGATATTTAACTACACCCCATTCAATACCATTATTAATCTCAGTTGAACTTATTCTAACACCTGCATCATCATAGATAATCCAGTCACCATGTACTAATGCTGTACCATTCTCAATACTAACATCTACTGTTTCACTTGCTGCATTCACAGCATAATCTGTTAAATTCATCTGTGTATATGTAGCTGCTACACCATCATGAACTGAAACTCTAATTTCATTTGTTTTATTATAATTTTCAATTGGTATAATTTCAATTTGACTTTCACCTTTCTCTCCATCATCACTTTCATTTGTATCATAATAAGTGAATGATATATACTCTCCACCACCATAGGCACAAAAGATGAGGTTTGATAAATCATAAGGGGGGTCATTAATTGCTATATCTGAATCAATATCTTCTGCAGACACATCTATAATAAGCGTAGTATCCTCATCCATATTTTGATTATCAATTGGATCAATTTCAGGTGTATTGTTAACATTATTTACTGTTAATGTAAATTCTCTAATGTGTGCCTCATAACCTTCAGCATGATATTCATAAGCCCCATCTTCTTCTTCTCCATCAAAAACCTTCATCGTAATAAATATATCACCATTAAAATTTAAATCAGGCGTTATTGTAATTTCTGAGTTCCCAAAATCATCACCATCTGCAATGGTATTACTAAATTCAAAGGTAGCATTATTGCCCTCAGCAGTAAAAGTTAAAAAAGATAAATCAAATGGATTTTGATTTAATGTTATGTTTGCATCTACATCAGTACCATAAATACTTGTAATAAATGGATTATTTTCATCTGTTACTTGATCTGATTCAAGAGATATTACAGGAGGATCATTAATATCATTAATAATTAAATGAAATGTTTTTGTTTCACTGTCTAAATCTCCATCATTTACAGTTATAGAAATATCTGTATCAATGTTATAATTAGCTGCAAAAAATGATATAATTAAATTTGTACTTCCATCTGGATTTGTAGGATCTACCTCTTCAGTATTAGTGTCACCATCAAATACATAAGTAAGATAACCTGTTCCATCTGCTGAGAATACTAAATTTGATAAATCATAAGTGCCATCATATAAATTTAACTCAGCATCAGAATCAATATCACTGCCTACAATAGGAATAATTACTTGGACGTCTTCATCAGTTGATGCTTGAATATTTAAATTAACTTCTACATCTTCACCATTAATACTTACAATTTTTGGATTATCATTAACTTGGATAACTGTTAATGTAAAGTCATCTGTTCCTTCTAAATTTCCATCATCATCATCATATACTTTTATAGTAATAGGTATATCTCCATTAAAATCATCTATTGGTGTAATAGATAACTCATCTGTTAATTGATTTATAGATGCTGTTGCTGTAGTTAAATCAACATCAGTATCTCCACACGTTTCACCAACAACAATACAGTAAGTTAATTCATCATTGTCTTCTGGTATTTGATTTAATTCATCATCTTCATCTACATCTGTAGCTGAAATATCAATTGTGATTGGAGTTTCTTCATTAGTTGTTTGGTCCTCAATATCTACCATTTCAGGAGGGTCATTCACTTGGTCAATGGTTAATTCAAATGTAGTTTCATCTGTTAGGACACCATCTGTTACCGTAACAGTAATAATGGTAGTTTTATTAAAATCATCAATGGGTATTATTGTTAGATTTGATAAAGCAAACCCACTATCATCTTGAGTTGCGTCTGAACATTCAAGGGTTTCAAAATAACTATTAAAATCTTCACCTGTTGGGCTTGCTGCTGATGCTGAAAATTCAAGATTGGTTATTGTATAATCATCTCCATTATGATTTATATCATCAGCAGGACCATTGTTTGAATCAATATCACTTGCTTTTACCTCAACTATAAAGTTTCCATCTCCACCCTCTCCTTCTTCTGGAACCTCATCCATATTTTGTGGATCAATCTCTTCCATAACAGGAGCATCATTATCTTTAGTAATTGTAACATTAAATTCATCTTCAAGTGGAGTATCTATAATACCATCAGTATATTGAACTATAAAATCTTCATTACCATTCCAATGGTCAGTAATATTAGTGTATGTAAATGGAAATGCTCTTACAAATAAGTCATCTTCACCATAATTAGCAATTAAAACACCTTCTAAAGCAGCATAATCTATATTGCCATCACCAGGTGAACCTGAACCGGCCTTTTCTGTAAGTGTCATAACATAATTTGCAATATCATAATTGGTAGTCTCTTCATTAAGTTCTGTATCCTCATCAACATCATATAGATACATGTTGTAACTACCAGGATTTTCATTATCTTCAAGCTCAGTAATATCTTCCACATTATATATAATAGGATCATCATTTACTTGGTCAATAGTCAGTTCAAAAGATGTATCATGAGATAAACTTCCATCACTTACTGTAACAGTAATAATAGTAGTTTTATTAAAATCATCAATAGGTATGATTGTTAGATCAGATAATGCAAAACCTGTCCCATCTTCAGTTACTACTGAAAAATCAAAGGGTTCAAAATAATTATTAAAATCATCACCAGCTGGACTTGCAGCTGATGCTGTAAATTCAAGTTCAGTTATTGTATAATCATCATTAAAGTTAAGATCATCATCAGGACCATTGTTAGAATCTATATCACCTGCTTTCACCTCTACTACAAAGCTCCCATCTCCACCCTCTCCTTCTTCTGGAACCTCATCCATATTTTGTGCATCAACACTATCCATAACAGGAGCATCATTAGTCTGTTCGATAACTACATTAAATGTGTGCGTATCAGAAAAACCAGCTTCTTCATCTTCAAAAGTTAAAACAACGTCTTCTTCTCCATTCCAATTTTCTATAGCGTTTGTAAACCCATATCTATACCATTTAGATAATTTACCACCACAATCTGCTGCATAAGTTTGTGAACCAAATATTTTTACTGCTTCAATATTATCATTCCCTGGATCTCCATTTTCAGATATCTCATTGAATTCGATAGGATAATTTAAATCAGTATAAAAAACTGGAGATGCATTTAGATTGGATATAGCATCTGGATCATAAATAAAAAAGTCAAAATCATCTGAATCTTCCTCATTGACAACAATTTGA
>MDTE01113257.1_pt1 | contig 13271 bp, 12 predicted proteins | sample 811231 | NCBI WGS metagenome assembly MDTE01 (sample SAMN05326651, study PRJNA326480) | marine metagenome | isolation source: seawater | place: Indian Ocean: Red Sea | collected 2010
TAGTTATAGTTGTTGAGATGGCTCAAATTACACCACCAGTTGGATTTAATTTATTTGTTCTCCAAGGTATGGCTAAAAGAGATATGGGATTTATAGCAAGAAGTGCTTTTCCGCTTTTTCTTTTGATGATTTTAGCAGTGATTATAATTATAGCTTTCCCGCAATTAGCTCTTTGGTTACCTGAACAAATGATACAACCGCTAAATTAATAGAGCGACACATAGTTATATTCTGTTTGATATAAAAAGGTTTATAGATTGCACATGGAAAACAAAAAAGGACTAGTCTGGTTAAGAGACGATTTTAGAATAAATCTTAATAACGCACTAGTTTATGCATCCGAAAAGCATGACCAGCTTTCTGCAGTTTTTATTTTTAATCCTAAGGAATATGAAAATAAAAGGGAGGCACAACGTTGGTGGATTTACCATTCCTTAATAAATTTTAAGCAAGAACTCTCTAAATTTAATATTTCTTTGGAATTATTAGTAGGAGACGAAGTTAAGATTTTAAATAAAATTAAACAAAGTGAGGATGTATCACTATATTGGAATAAAATTCCTGAACCAGAGGAAGAAAAGAAAGAAAATAAAATAATTAATAATCTTAAAGAAAAAAATATAAGTTATAAGTTTTTTAAGGGGAATATTCTAAGCGAATATAAAGAAGTCACAAAAGATGATGGAACACCGTTTAAGGTTTTTACTCCTTTTTGGAGAGTCGCGGAAGAAGTTTATTTAAATAAAGTTCCTTCAAAAAATGCTAAGTTGAAAAAAAAGAATAAAAAAATATTTATTTTTAAACAGTCAAGTGACCTTTCAAAGGTATTGCCAAATAAAAATTGGTTTAAAAAATTTGAAAAATATTGGATCCCTTCTGAGATTAACAGCGATAAAGTATTAAACGATTTAATTAATAAAAAAATTAATAATTACCACAAAACTAGAGATTACCCCTCAATCGCAGGAACTTCAAAAATATCTCCCTATCTTAAACATGGTCAAATTCATGTAGAAACTATTTGGAAATCTTGTCAGGAAATTAAAAATAAAAATACAGGATACAGAAAATTTATAAATGAAATAGGTTGGAGAGAATTTTCACATAGTTTAATTAATTATTTCCCTCAAATGTTAAAAGGTAACCTAAGAAAAGAATTTGATTCCTTCCCCTGGGTTGAAAATAAAAAATATCTTGAAGCTTGGAAAAAAGGTATCACTGGTTATTCTATTGTTGATGCAGGCATGCGTGAACTTTATGAGACCGGATGGATACATAATAGAGTTCGAATGATTGTTGGTTCATTTCTAGTAAAACATTTAAGAATACACTGGAAAGAGGGAGAAAAATATTTCAGAAATACTTTACTTGATTTTAATGTTGCAAATAATGTTGCAGGTTGGCAGTGGGTTGCTGGTTGTGGAGCAGATGCTGCACCTTATTTTAGAATTTTTAATCCAATTTTACAGGGTGAGAAATTTGACAAAGACGGCACATATGTAAAACATTGGGTACCTGAACTGAAAAATGTTCCTGCTAAATTTATTCATAGACCATGGGAAATGGATGAGGAAACTCAAAGATCAATTAACTTTAAAATAGGAGAGGACTACCCTTTACCAATTGTTGATCATTCTAAAGCTAGAGAACAAGCTTTAAAAGCATTTGATAAAATTACTAAATAATCTATTTATTTTTATTTTCTAAATAATAATCAAAACTACAAATTTGAGGTTTATTCGCAATTAGAAGTAACAATCCACCAATTATAGAAATATTTTTTAAAAATACTGTTAGCTGCATGCCATCATCTAAAATATGGTGGGTATGAAAGATTAGAGTTACAGCAAAAACAAACAAAGCTAAGAATGATGCAACAATTTTTGTTTTGTATCCCGCTATAAGTACCAAAGGAAGAATTATTTCAAACGCAATTGATGGATAAAAAAGAATTTCAGGCACTCCATGATCTGACATATAAATCATGCTCATATCAGGGTTAAAAATTTTTCTTACTCCCTCAATTAAGAATAAAGCTGATATAAAAATTCTTCCAAATAATTCTACTAAATGCATTTAATTTTTTTCAATCACCTCTTTGAGTTCATCATACTCTTCGCAATTGCAATTTTTTAAAATAGCCAATCTTTCTTTAGCTAATTCCATTCGGCCAGTCTTTACGTAAAGTTCACCCAAATATTCGTTTATACCATTATGGTCAGGTTTAATTTTTAATCCTGCTAAATAATATTTCTCAGCGTCTTGTAATTTTCCAGTTTTTCTTAATGTAAATCCAAGATAGTTTAAAATGTCAGGATTATTTCTATCAGTCTTATAAGCTTGTTGTAATTTTTCTAGAGCTTTAATATATAATTTTGTTGCTCTATCTATTTTATTCTTTTCCTCTAACTTTTTAGCTCTTAATACAAATTTTTTTGCATCAGAATAAAGATCTAAATAATTATCTGAGCTTCCGCTATCACTACTCGCTGCTTGCGATTCCCCAACATACTGAGCAAGAACGAATACAGCGACTAAAATTATAAATATTTTTTTGAACATAAGAATTATTCATTAATATCTTAATTTAAAAAAAATATTTATACACGATCCTTTCAGTCGCAGGTAATTTCTTGTTGGCTTTAACTAATATTTATATATAGTTAAATATGGGTAGCATAAAAGATTCGCTCACATTTGACGACGTAAGCCTAATTCCTCAACACTCATCCATTGTGCCAAATGAAACAATAACTTCAGTTGAATTGTTCAAAAACCTTAAATTAAAAATTCCCCTTATATCTTCGGCTATGGATACTGTTACGGAGTCGAAGATGGCTATAGCAATTGGAAAATTAGGTGGAATTGGAGTTATTCATAGGAATCTTTCAATAGAAAAACAGGTACAAGAGGTGAAAAAAGTTAAAAAACAAAAAATCCTAGTTGGTGCTGCTATTGGGGTAAACAATAATGATTTGTATAGAGCAAAAAAACTAAGCAAAGCCAATGTTGATCTTTTAGTAATAGATACTGCTCATGGTCATTCAAATAAAGTTTTAAAAATTATAAAAAAAATTAAAAAAATAATTAAAAAGATACCTCTTTGTGCAGGAAATATCGCAACTGGTAAAGCTGCAAAATTTCTTGCAGATTCTGGAGTGGATATTGTTAAAGTTGGAATTGGACCAGGATCAATATGTACTACAAGACTTGTGGCTGGTGTAGGGGTTCCACAACTAAGCGCAGTAATAGAAGTAAAAAATGCTTTAAGAAACAGAAAAACAAAAATAATTTCTGATGGAGGTATTAAGTTTTCAGGCGATCTTGCTAAAGCTATTGGTGCCGGTGCAGATGCTGTAATGATAGGCTCTCTTTTTTCAGGCACATTAGAAAGTCCTGGAAAAATACTTAAACGCAAAGGAAAACTTTATAAGAGTTTTAGGGGAATGGGCTCTGCTGGAGCTATGGCAGTTGGATCTGCAGATAGATATTATCAAAAAAAATTTAAAGATCTTTCAAAATTTGTTCCAGAAGGTGTTGAGGGAATTGTAAAATTTAAAGGTCCTGTAGACAAAATAATATATAATTTAATTGGAGGGTTAAGATCTTCAATGGGTTATCTTGGTGCAAAAACGGTAAGAGATTTACAAAATAAAGGTGAGTTCGTAAAAATTACCAAAGCAGGTTTTTACGAAAGCATGGTTCATAATGTTGATCAAATAGTTAAATAAAAATGAGTCAGCATAATTTAGAAAAAATTATCATCATAGATTATGGCTCACAGGTAACACAACTTATTGCCAGAAAGGTGAGAGAGTCAGGCGTGTACTCTGAAATTGTTAATTTTAATCAAGCAAAAAAAATTAAAAAAAGTTATTTTATCAAAGGAATTATTTTATCCGGTGGACCCCTAACAATAACCAGGAATAACTCTTTTGATTTGCCTAATCACATCCTAAACTTAAATAAACCTATTCTTGGAATTTGTTACGGTCATCAAATTTTAGCAAAAAAATTTGGAGGCAAAGTAAAAATATCTAAAACACGAGAGTTTGGTTATGCACAAATTAAAAGTGATAAAAAATGTCCATTAACAAAAAATTTCTTTAGAAATAAAATAAATTCAGTTTGGATGAGTCATCAAGATATCGTAACAAAGATTCCAGATGGTTTTAAAAAAATAGCTTCAACAGATAATTCAAAATTTGCAATTATATCAAATGAAAAGAAAAAATTTTATGGGGTACAGTTTCATCCTGAAGTAACACACACTGAAAATGGAACAGTTATTTTAAAGAATTTTGTGCTAGATATTTGTAAAACTAGAAAAATGTGGAGTTTAAAAAAACAAAAGGACATTATAATTGATGAAATAAAAAATAAAGTCAAAAAAGAAAAAGTAATTTGTGCTTTATCTGGTGGGGTAGATAGCAGCGTTGTTGCATTCTTATTAAATAAAGCAATTGGAAAAAAATTAAAATGCGTGTTTATAAATACAGGTCTTCTCAGAAAAAATGAGGAAAAAGATGTAGTAAAAACTTTTAAAAAAAAATTGAAATCCAATCTAATTTATTTAGATGCTTCTAAAATTTTTCTAAATAAACTTAAAAATATCTCTAATCCTGAGAGTAAAAGAAAAATTATCGGTAGACTCTTTATAAAATTATTTGAACGAAAAGCAAAAAAAATTAAATTTCTTGCGCAAGGAACCTTATACCCAGATTTAATTGAGAGCAAATCTGTTACTGGGAGTCCTACTTCTAAAATTAAATCTCATCATAATGTTGGAGGATTACCAAAAAAAATAAAATTTTCATTAGTAGAACCATTAAAAAACTTATTTAAAGATGAAGTAAGAAAATTAGGAAAGGAACTTTCGGTGCCTCAAAACATACTTCAAAGACACCCGTTTCCTGGACCAGGTCTTTCCATAAGAATACCAGGAAAGATATCAAAATATAAAATAAAAGTTTTACAGGAAGCTGACTTCATATTTATTGATGAATTAAAAAAATCAAATCTTTATAACAAAATCTGGCAAGCATATGCCGCTTTACTTCCTCTAAAAACCGTAGGAGTTATGGGTGATAGTAGAACTTATGAGTATACGTGTATGTTAAGGGCCGTAACTTCCCATGATGGCATGACCGCAGATTTTTTTAATTTTGAAAAGAAATTTATTCAGAAAGTATCAAATAGAATAATTAATTCTGTTAATGGAATTAATAGAGTGCTATACGATGTAACTTCCAAACCTCCAAGCACAATAGAATTAGAATAAAAAAAATTAGGAGAACTTTTTCAATTTATCAAGAGATTTCAAAATTACACCAGACTTAATAAGACCATCTTTTATTTCTTCTGCAGTTTTTACTGCACTTTTGCCATCACCATGAACACACACAGAATCAATTTCACATTTTATTTGTTTACCTGAAAAACAATTAAGAGCTTGGTTTTTAACCATTTTAATGACGTGTTGTTTTGCAACCTCTGGATCTGTAATAAGTGCATTGGGTTTTGATCTAGAAACCAAATTACCATCGTCCTCATAATTTCTATCAGCAAATATTTCAGCAGCTACTTTCATCTTAAGTTTTTTACCAGCTTTTTCCATTTCAGAACCTGTTGGAACTAAAAAAATTAAATCTTTGTTCGCTTGTATTATTGATTTAGCAATTATACTAGCCAATTCAAAATTTTCACATGCCATATTATTTAAAGCACCATGGGGCTTTACATGTGTTACTTTCATAGAATCTTTTTTGGCAACTTCAGTCAAAATATTAATTTGGTCAATTATTAATTTAGCAATCTCTTTTGCAGGTAAATTTAATCTTTTTCGTCCAAAATTTTCCGGATCATTAAAAGAAGGATGGGCACCAATGCTAACACCATTTTTCTTAGAGATCTCTACCGTTTTCTTCATAGTAGGTTTATCACCAGCGTGATAACCGCAAGCTACATTTGCTGAATTTACTATACTCAACAACAAAGGGTCATTTTCTGTGGAACAAAACTTTGAGGTTTCTCCTAGGTCACAATTAATATTAATTTCCATATTTTAAACCATTATATAATATCTATTATATCAACTTATGCTAAAAAAAATAAGGAATATTGGAGACTGTGGCATCACATGTGATTTTGGTGATGAAGTTAACATAAATACGAATAAAGAAGTTATAAAGCTTTTTAATTTTATACAAGAATCTGTAAAAAATAAAAAAATCAAGGGTATTTTAAATTATACACCTTCTTACAATAAACTTATTATTAACTTTGAATTAGGACAAATAAAGTCAAAACAAATAATAGAATTTATACAAGGTAGTGACTATTCCAAAACAACTCTGTCTGAAAAAAATAAACTAGTAGAAATACCAATTTGTTATGATGAAGAATTTGCTTTAGATATAAAAAGACTAGAAGATAAAACTAAATTAACTTTTAAAGAAATAATAAACGAGCATCTAAATACAAATTTTTTCGTTTATATGATAGGTTTCGTTCCTGGACAACCTTTTCTTGGAGACTTAAAAACTGCCCTATATCATGACCGACTAGATACGCCCCGGGTAAAAATTAACAAAGGATCAGTTGGGATAGTTGAAAAGTTCTGTACAATTTATACTTTTGAAAGTCCTGGAGGTTGGAATATCATTGGAAAAACACCCCTTAATTTATTTGATATTAATAGAAAAAATACAAGCATTCTATCACCTGGAGACACAGTAAAGTTTAAATCTATAACAAAGAAGGATCTATTATCTTTTAAAAATGAGTAATTACTTTAAAGTTTTAAGACCAGGTATTAATTCTACTTTCCAAGATCTTGGAAGATTTGGCTTACAACATTTTGGAATTGTAGCGAGTGGATGCATGGATCAATTATCATTCTGTATTTCAAATAAATTAGTCCATAACAAAATTTCGGAAGGAGCTTTAGAATTTGCTTACCAAGGACCTTTACTCGAACTTGTAGGAGAGTCAGCATTAGTAGCTATTTCAGGAAAAGTAAATTTTAACATCATTAGTAAAAATGGCGAGACAAAACAGGGATCACCTAATGCAAGTTTTTTAGTTTTAAACGGAGATAAAATAGACATTCTCTCAACAATTAATTCTGTTTATGGTTATCTTGCAATTTCAGGAGGTTTTAAATTAAGAGAAATAAAAGGAAGTGTCTCTACTTTAGTACGAGCAAAAATTGGTCCAAACAATGGTGACAAGTTGAAATCTGAAGATAAAATATTTTTTAATAAATCAAATTCAAATTATAAAACAAAAAAAACTGAATTAGATTTTGATAAAGATAATAACATTAGAGTTATGAAAGGATTACAATTTAATTATTTTTCAAAAAAAAGCCAAGAAGATTTTTTTTCAAAGGAATATGAAGTTACTAGATTAACCGACAGGATGGGAATGAGACTTAGGGGTGAAAAATTGCAAAATATGATCAACAAAAATATAAAGTCAGAAGGTATTACAAAAGGATCGATACAAATACCTGGAGATGGACAACCAATAGTTCTTTTGTCTGATCATCCAACTATTGGTGGATATCCAAAAATTGGAAATGTTATTTCAGCCGATTACGATAAATTGGTTCAAAAAACACCTGGCACAAAAATTAAATTCAAATTGGTCGATCTGGCTGTTGCAGAAAGCGCTTTTCTTGAATATGTAAGAAAATTTTGAATGCACTTTATATATAAAATTCCAGGACCAATATTAGTTCTTCTAGGAGGTTTTTCACTTAGCTGGGGTGGGCTTATTATAAGATCTTTCGAAGAAGCAACTATTTGGCAGATACTTTTCTATAGATCAATATTTTTCCTATGGGTTTTAATTGCTTTTCTATTATTAACTTATGGAAAAAAAACCTTTAAAAAAATTAAAGAATCAGGAATACCAGGTGTAGTTGGAGGAATATTTCTTTCAGGAAGTTTTGTAGCTTATCTTTACTCAATGTCAGAAACTACAGTAGCTAATGTAGTTTTTATAATTAGTACACAAACAGTTTTTTTACCAATACTTGCTTATTTTTTCTTAAAAGAAAAAATTTCTTCTAGGGGACTTGTTGCAATAGTACTAGCCATGATCGGAGTAATTTTAATGATTGGAGATTCATTTGGGACAGGATCTCTATATGGGAATTTAACTGCTCTTGCTATTCCTATAAATTTTTCGATTTTAATTTTGATAATCAGACGATATCCAAAAGTAGATATGATACCAGCTATATTTTATGCAGGGATTTTTAGTTGTTTGTATGGATTAATTTTTCTTGAAGGAATCAGTATTTCGCCAAAAGATGTATGGTTATCATTTCTTCTAGGTGTTCCACAGTTAGCTTTTGGTTTTATTTTTATTACAATTGGTTCAAGAACTACACCCGCTGTAATGGTCGGATTATTAATGTTAATGGAAACTATTTTTGCACCAATATGGGTTTGGATATTTTATAACGAAATACCACCAACAAGTGTACTTATTGGAGGATTAATAATTATTTCTGCAGTAGTAATGAAAAGTCTAGACTATAAAAAAGTGTAATAAATCAATATATTGTGTTAAGCTAATTTAATAACGGGAGAGACTACTTAAATGTAGCGCCGAAGGAGCAACCCCCCGGAAACTCTCAGGCAAAAGGACCGTTATTGTAATAACTCTGGAAAGCAGGCTTTGCCTCACCGAAGGAGTAAATCTCTCAGGTTCTTAGACAGATGGGGATTAGGAGAGTTATTACAAATGGAAAAAACAGCTTTATACAATTTTCACAAAAATTTAGGAGCGAAGTTTGTTCCTTTCGCCGGTTATGAAATGCCTATCCAATATAAAGATGGGATAGTAAAAGAACATATCAGCACAAGACAGTCAGCAGGTTTTTTCGATGTCTCTCATATGGGACAGCTTTTTATATCCGGAAACAAATCGTCAGAACAAAGTTTGGAAAAGATTATTCCTTTAGATTTCAAAGAAATAAAAATAAATCAATCCAAATATTCTTTTTTAATCAACGATAAAGGGGGAGTGATAGACGACCTCATAATCACGCGGGTAGATGGAGGTTTCAATATTATATTGAATGCTGCTTGCAAAGATAACGATATTAAAGAAATAGGAAAATGTTTAAATTCAGAAAGCAAATATCAATTAAGAAAAGACCTTTCTCTTATTGCTCTTCAAGGCCCAAAATCAGAAACTATTTTAGAGTCTATTGTAAAAGGGGTAAAGCAACTTAAATTTATGAATGGCGGTTACTATGAATTTCAAGGAAAGAAAATTTATATAAATCGGTCCGGTTATACAGGTGAGGATGGTTTTGAAATTTCAGTACCTAACACAAATGTAGAAAACTTTACAAAACTTCTTTCAAATAAAGGGGCTAATCCAATAGGTCTTGGTGCAAGAGATACACTGAGATTGGAAGCTGGTTTATGTTTATATGGACATGAACTGAACCAAGATATTAATCCTGTACAAGCAAATTTAAAATGGGCTATTTCAAAAAGAAGAAGAGAAGAGGGTGGTTTTAAAGGCTGGGAAAATATAAAAAATGATTTACAAAACGGTGTTTCAAAAATAAGAGTAGGAATTAAACCCTCTGGAAGAATTATAGCCAGGGAAGGTACAAAAATATTCTCATCATCAGGAGAAGAAATAGGTGTTATTACTAGCGGAACATTTGGCCCAAGTGTCAACAGCCCTGTTGCAATGGGATATATAAAAAGTAAATTTTCTGAAATTAATAACAAAATTCTCTTAGAAGTAAGAGGAAAAAAACATGATGCAGTTGTTTCAAGGTTGCCGTTTTATAAAAAAAGCTATGTTAAATAAGGAGGGAAAATGAGTGAAAAAAAATATTCTAAAAAACACGAATGGATTTCTTTAGATGGAGATTCAGCAACTGTAGGTATAAGTAAGCATGCTACCGAAATGCTTGGAGATATTGTCTTTGTGGAGCTCCCAGAGAAAGGAAAAAATTTAAACAAAGATGAGAAGGCAGCTGTTGTTGAGTCAACAAAAGCAGCTAGTGATGTTTATACACCTGTTTCTGGAGAAATACTAGACAGCAATCAACCTATTGTTGATGATCCTTCAAGTGTGAATAAAGATCCTGAAAATAATGGTTGGTTTTTTAAAATTAAAATAAAAAATAAGTCAGAATTAGATTCTTTAATGAGTCAATCTGACTATGAAAAATTTGTAAAGGAAAATCCAAATTAATATGATCGAAGATACTTCAAAAGAATTTATTCAAAGACATATTGGCCCTTCTGTTAAAGATCAAGACAGTATGGTAAAAAAAATTGGGGCTAAATCTCTTAATGATTTAATAGATAAAACTGTTCCTCAAAATATCCTTATCAAAGATAATTTAAAAATCGATCAACCCATGTCGGAAAATGAAGCTTTAAAAAAATTAAAATTACTTTCTCATAGAAATGAAATTTATAGAAATTTTATTGGCATGGGTTATTATAATACAATCACACCCAATGTTATTTTAAGAAATATACTAGAAAATCCAGGCTGGTATACTTCTTACACGCCTTACCAGCCAGAAGTTGCTCAAGGTAGATTAGAAATGTTACTAAATTTCCAACAGGTTATTATGGATTTAACAGGAATGGATATTGCAAACGCATCACTTTTAGATGAGGGTACAGCCGCTGCAGAAGCCGTGGGTCTATGCCAGAGGTTGGACAAAAATAACTCAAAAATAATATTTGTATCAAGCTCTTGTAACCCACAAACGATTGATATTATAAAAACTAGAGTAGAGCCTTTTGGAATTCAATTAATTATTGGAGACGAAGATAATGATCTTAAGAAAATAAAAAACAAAATAATTTGTGGAGTTTTAGCTTATCCAGGAACTTTAGGAGATATTAAAGATCCAAGCGAGAATATAAGCACAATTCATAAAAAAGATGGTAAAGCTATAATGGTTTGTGACCTACTGTCATTAGCAAGATTAAAAACTCCAGCAGAGCTTGGAGCTGATATTGCTGTTGGTAACTCACAAAGGTTTGGTATTCCCATGGGTTATGGTGGTCCACATGCTGCATTTTTTGCTACAAAAGAAGAATTCAAAAGATCAATGCCAGGAAGGATTATTGGAGTTTCAGTTGATAGACATGGAAAAAAAGCTTTTAGATTGTCTCTTCAAACTAGAGAACAGCATATAAGACGAGACAAGGCCACAAGCAATATTTGTACTGCTCAAGCTCTTTTAGCAATTATTTCTGCTGCCTATGCAATTTATCATGGACCTGATGGTATTTTAAAAATTTCAAATAGAACTTCAAAATTAGCTAAAATCTTTGCAGATGGTTTAGTAAATGGGGGTTATAAAATATTTTCTAAAAGTTTTTTTGATACAGTTACAATTGAAACTAATGAGAAAACTGAAACTATATTTAATAAAGCCTTAGCAGAAAAAATTAATTTGAGAAAAGTAAATAAAAATACTTTATCAGTTGCTTTTGATGAGGTTAAAAAAGTAGAACACGTTAACATTCTATTAAAAATATTTGGAATTGATAAAAAATATGATAATTCAGAGAATGTTGAGTTGAACAATTTACCAAAAAATTTATTAAGAACTTCAAAATATTTGACCCATCCAGTTTTCAACAAGTACCATTCAGAAACTGAAATGCTTAGATATCTAAAAAGACTTGAAGATTGCGATATTGCTTTAAATAGATCAATGATAGCTCTTGGTTCCTGTACAATGAAGCTTAATGCTACAGCTGAACTTATACCAGTAACTTGGAAAGAGTTTTCTCAGCCCCATCCATTTGTACCTGAAGATCAGATGAAAGGGTATAAGGTTTTATTCAATGATCTTATAAATGACCTTAAAGAAATTACAGGTTTTGATGCGGTATCTCTTCAACCAAATTCTGGAGCTCAAGGTGAATACTCTGGATTAATGACAATAAGAAAATATCATATAAATAATAATGAAAAAAATCGAAATGTTTGCTTAATACCCGAGTCAGCTCATGGAACTAATCCTGCAAGCGCACAAATGTGCGGAATGAAAGTTGTAGTAGTTAATTGCGATGAAGACGGGAATGTAGATTTAAAAGATCTAAAAAGTAAAGTAGACCAGCATGCAAAAGATCTCGCAGCACTAATGGTCACTTATCCTTCGACTCATGGAGTGTTTGAGGAAAAAATTACTGAAATATGTGATTATGTCCATAAGTCTGGTGGGCAGGTATATATGGACGGTGCCAATTTAAATGCTTTAGTGGGGATTGCAAAACCAGGTAAATTTGGACCAGATGTATGTCATATAAATCTTCATAAAACATTTTGTATACCTCATGGTGGTGGCGGTCCTGGAATGGGGCCAATAGCCTGCGCAAAACATTTTAAAGATTTTTTACCTAATCATTCTGTTATAAAAAATATAGGTACTGAAAAAAGTCTTGGTTCAGTATCAGCAGCTCCATGGGGCAGCTCAAGCATTCTATCTATATCTTGGATGTACATTAAAATGATGGGGGCAGAAGGTTTAAAAAAGGCTTCCCAAGTTGCTATTCTAAATGCAAATTATATTTCTAAAAGATTATCAAAACATTATAAAGTTTTGTACACCGGAAAAAATGGAAATGTTGCGCACGAATGTATAATTGATTTACGACCTATAAAAGCAAAATCAGGAATTTCTGAAGAAGACATTGCAAAACGATTAATAGATTATGGCTACCACGCACCTACAATGTCATGGCCTGTTGCAGGAACATTAATGATAGAACCAACAGAAAGTGAAAGTTTAGGGGAGATGAACCGTTTTTGTAATGCTTTAATATCTATAAAAGAAGAAATTGACAAAGTAGATAATGGAAAATTTGATAAAAAAGATAATCCACTTAAAAATGCTCCTCATACTTATCTAGAATTAAGTGCAAATGATTGGAAACATTCTTATACAAGAGAACAAGCCGCATTCCCAAATCAGTACTTAAGAGATAACAAGTTTTGGCCACCTGTTGCTAGAGTGGATAATGTTTATGGAGATAGAAATTTAGTTTGCTCTTGTCCTAGTCTTGACGAATATAAGGATGAGGCCGCTTAAATAATTAAATGAAAATTGCAGTAATCGGTTCAGGAATTTCAGGTTTATCTGCAGCATATCACTTATCAAAAAAATATCATGTTGATTTATTCGAAAAGAATGATCATTTTGGAGGACACTCATATACATACGACATAAAAGAAAATAATAGAAAAGTTCCTGTCGA
>MDTE01159973.1_pt1 | contig 13271 bp, 13 predicted proteins | sample 811231 | NCBI WGS metagenome assembly MDTE01 (sample SAMN05326651, study PRJNA326480) | marine metagenome | isolation source: seawater | place: Indian Ocean: Red Sea | collected 2010
CACACATTTTTCTATTCTTTTCATATCCATACTTAACGGCAAGAGCCATTGTTCCACTACTTGTAATCAAAATAAAGGTCATGATTGCTATTAAAAGAAGAGGTACGTTATAATGACCAACATGTAATCCAAAAACCTCACTTGGATTTGGCCACTCAGCTTTTGTTGAAAAGCGAACAGTCATATATGAGATTAGAAAAATACTAAATACGAAAGTATCGCTTACTAAAAAAATCCACATCATAGCTTTGCCCCAAGGAACACCTTTGAATGCTTTTTGATCAGATGCCCATTCTTTAAAAGCATTTTTTTTAGGAGGCACTATTACATTTACTGTTGTATTTGATTCTTCCATTTAATTACTCTTTCTTTAAGTTAATAACATTAATCCAAATAACACTACCCAAACTACAAACAAGAAGTGCCAATAAATAGCACATAACTCAATTGTATGCTTTGCATTAGCTATTATTATTTCACTAGGGATCCAAATTTTTTTTATTGTCATTATCCAATAAATTAAACCTCCAAGCAAATGCAGCGCGTGTAAAGTAGTAAAAACATAAAAATAAGCGTTAGCGGGATTATTAGAGACATAATATCCTAAATTTATAAGTTGCATCCAAACTAATAACTGTCCAATAAGAAATGCTAAAGATAGACCTCCAACAACTAAAAGTCTTTTTTTAACATTTTCAAATTGATTTTTTTTGGCAGCTGATTGAACAGTTATAAATACAATACTTGTAAATAAAAGTATGAGAGTATTAATCCACATTAAAAATGGCTCAGGCATGCTTCGCCAATCTGGATAAACCAATCTGTCAGAATAGGTTACTATAAAGAGTAGAAAGAATATGCTACTTATTACCATTAAGTACCTCAAGCCAAATTTACCTTTTGAAATTTCTAAAGTTGCACCATCATGAACATTGTCAATTTTTGCTTGCTCTGGTTCCCATGGTTTTTGGCTGAGAAGCTGAAATATAGATAATTTTTTTTTCACGTTTGTTCTGCCTCTGCTTCGGGTACCTGACTAGGGCCAATATCTTGAGGAATATAGTCTTCTTTTGCTCCGGGGACACTAAAATCATATGCCCATCGATGTACTACTGGCAAATCCTTGCCAAAGTTTCCATGACCAGGAGGCACTTCAGGAGTCCTCCATTCTAACGAACAAGCTTTCCAAGGGTTTTTATTCGCTTTTTTTCCAAACATGGAACTTGTTATAATATTGTATAAGAAAAGAATTTGGGTAAACCCAACTATTAATGCAACCACGGTTATGAATTGATTCAAATAATTTGTTGAAACAGCCATAAACTCACTATCATACATCTCGTAATATCTTCTTGGCACCCCTACAAATCCTAAATAATGCATTGGAAAATAAATCGCATAAGAACCTAAAAAAGTTACCCAAAAATGAAATTTACCCATTCCTTCATGCAAAAAACGTCCAGTAATGAGTGGAAACCAATGATAAATAGCTCCAAATACAACAAGAACAGGGGCAATGCCCATTACCATATGAAAGTGTGCAACCACAAAGTATGTGTCAGACAATGGAACATCGACAATCACATTACCTAAAAATAATCCTGTTATACCTCCATTAACAAAGGTTACGATAAAGCCTAAAGCAAACAACATAGGAATAGTTAAGTGAATGTTACCTCTCCACAGAGTTATTACCCAGTTATAAACTTTAAGAGCGGTAGGTACAGCAATAATTAATGTTGTAGTTGCAAAGAAAAAACCAAACCAGGGATTCATACCAGCAACATACATGTGATGAGCCCAAACAATAAAACTCAATGCTCCGATAATTACTATAGCCCAAACCATCATACGATAGCCGAAAATATTTTTTCTCGCATGAACTGATATTAAATCAGAAACAATACCAAAAGCTGGCAAAGCAACAATATAAACTTCAGGATGACCAAAAAACCAAAAAAGATGCTGAAATAATATTGGGCTTCCTCCACTATATTCAGTTTGTTCTCCAAATTCTACAATTGCTGGCATAAAAAAACTTGTACCTAATAAATTATCTAGAGTCATCATTATGCACGAAACAATGAGAGCAGGGAAAGCAAATAGAGCAAGAACAGTGGCAGTAAAAATACCCCAAACAGTTAAAGGCATACGCATTAATGTCATGCCTCTAGTACGAGCTTGAAGGATAGTTATGACATAATTGAGTCCACCCATAGTAAAACCGACTACAAATATCGAAAGCGATACAAGCATTAGAATAATTCCTAAACCATCTCCTCCAGGGGTTCCTGATGTTATAGCTTGCGGAGGATAAAGAGTCCAACCTGCTCCTGTTGGACCACCAGGCACAAAGAAACTTGCTACTAATACCAGCACGGCCAATAGATAAACCCAATAACTTACCATATTTACATAAGGGAAAACCATATCTCTAGCACCAACCATAAGAGGTATTAAAAAATTACCAAAACCCCCTAGAAATAGCGCAGTTAATAAATAAATTACCATAATCATTCCATGCATTGTAACGAATTGGTAATATTCTGCAGCACCTAGAAATGGAAAAAGTTCTGGAAAACCAAGTTGTAATCGCATTAACCAAGAAAGAACTAATGCTACAAGTCCAATTGCTATGGCTGTAATAGAATATTGAATACCAATTACTTTTGCATCTTGACAAAATATCCATCGAGTCCAAAAACTTTTTGCGTGGTATAAGTCTTGAGGTTTTACTTCTAATGCAGGAACTGCATCTCCTTTGCCTACAACAATATCTTCATAACTATCTGCAGCCATTATTAATTATCTCCTTTTTTGTTTAAAGCAATTTGTATTAAGTTAGTTTTATCAATACTTGCCATCATTTCTTCAAAAGTCATCTGTTCTTTAAGCCATTCATCATAGTCTTTTTGTTCGTCAACTAATATTCTTCCTTTCATCGCATAATGTCCAGTTCCACAGTATTCCATACATAATATTTCAAAATTTCCAGTTCTTATAGGAGTAAACCAATAATATGTTACTACCCCTGGAACCATATCCATTTTAGCTCTAAATTGTGGAATATAAAAATCATGAAGAACGTCAATAGAGCGCAGATTCATTTTTATTGGTTGATCAAGCGGAATATGCAAATCATCTGCTTGTATTAAAATATCATCTAGACCATTTGGATCATCAAGATTAATACCAAAAGGATTTTCATCAGTTATATTTCTAAGATCAGTTAAACCTAAAATTCCATCTTCACCTGGTAATCTATAATTCCAATACCATTGTTGTCCCATTACTTCTATATCAACTGCTTCTTCTGGAACTGTTACATATTTATTCCAAACTACAAGCCCAGGCGCTAGCAATGCACATACTCCAATTGTTGTTAATATTGTTAAACCCCATTCAAGTTTTGGACTTTCAGGAGAATATTCTGCTCTTTCACCTTCTCTGTATCTGAAGCGCCACACGCAGTAAGCCATAAATAAACAAACAGCCACAAAAACTGCCCCAGTTACCCAAAATGTAAGTATAATTGTTCCATCAATATTACCCCAATTTGAAGCAACTTCAGTCCACCACCAAGGGGTCCAAAAATGAAAGGCAATTGATCCTAAAACTACTAGCAATAATATTATAGCTGTGAACATATTACTCTTATATATATTATTTTTAGAAAGGTAATAGGTATCTAATTCTGCGACCGATCGTCTTAGTGACAGATTGCGATGATATATTGCATGATTAAATAGCTATATAGTTTAATAACTTAGGAGATTATATGAAGTTTTTATCGATAATATTATTAATTTTTACTTTATCTAAAACAGCGTTAGCTGAAGATGTCACTGTGGAAATGCTTAATAAGCTGGATAAGAGAAGTATGGTATACAGTGAAGAAATTGTTAGGATAGATGTTGGAGACACTGTTTTTTGGAAATCTACAGATCCTGGTCACAATGTAGAATTTATATCTAAGAACGGTGTTCCAGATGGAGTAGAAAAATTTAAATCTAAGGTAGGAAAGGATACTGAATTTACTTTTTCTATACCAGGCATTTATGCATATTGGTGCGTTCCTCATAAAACTATGGGAATGATTGGTTTTGTAATTGTAGGAAATGATTTATCTAATTTAGATTCAATAAAAAAGGTCAAATTTCTAGGTAAATCAAAAAAAATTGCTAAAAGTTTAATTGAACAAATTGAGGGGTAAATTTAATAATGAATATTCATGAAATTTAAAAAAAATAGATTTATTATATTTTATGTATTCAATATTATTTTATTATTAATTTTATTAGTTTTAGCCATACCTGCATCAAAATTTTTAAGTCGTGTAAGCTTAAGTGATAATGAATTAGTAATTGGTCAAGCAATTATTGAACCAGAATCAAAATCACCAAAAGTTATCGACAGATCTTTGGAAATAAAATTGTTAGCGCAAGTTGATGAGTTTTTAGGATGGGAATTTAAATCTTTAGAAGACTCTATAAGAATTAAACTAGGTGAAAATAGAGTAATTAGTTATGTAGGAAAAAATTTATCTAATAAGGAAATTACTTCTACTGCAGATTTTAAAGTGGTTCCAGAATCGATATATCCATATATTATTAAAACTGAATGTTTTTGTTTTAAAGAACAAACACTGCTTCCTGGAGAAAGTAAAATTTTTACTATGGTTTTTTTTCTTGATCCTTCCTTAGATTCTGTTGAAAATTTCAGAGATTTAAAAGAACTTGTGTTCACTTATGAATTTTCAGAATATAAAAGTTAATATTTAATGAAAGTTGGTAGTGAAATACTTAAGTACAAGAAATAACAAAATTGAAGAATCATTTCTCAACATTCTTTTTCAAGGATTGTCAAAAGATGGTGGTTTATTTTTGCCAAAAACATGGCCCAAAATTTCTATTGAAGAACTTAAGACCAGTACTTATCAAGAAATAGCTTATGTTGTTACTAAGCCATATTTAGAAAATGAAATTTCAAATCAACAATTAATCACAATTATAGACAAAGCTTATAAAAACTTTAGAAATAACAATATTGCCCCTTTAATTAGTTTAAATGATAATAAATATATTCTAGAATTATTTTATGGTCCTACTTTTGCCTTTAAAGATTATGCTCTTCAATTTTTAGGAAATCTTTTTTCAGCAGTACTGCAAAATAAAAAAAAGAAAATCACTATCTTAGGAGCAACTTCAGGAGATACAGGATCTGCAGCAATTAATGCTTTTAAAGGTAAAAATGACATACAAGTATTTATTTTACATCCATATGAAAAAATTTCTGAAGTACAAAGACGTCAAATGACAACAGTAACAGAGAAAAATGTTCACAATATAGCAATCAAAGGAACTTTTGATGATTGTCAAAAAATTGTAAAAAATCTTTTTATGAATGAAGAATTACAATCTCAAACTTCTTTAACTGCTATTAACTCTATTAATTGGGCACGTTTAATTGCACAAACAGTTTATTATTTTTGGGCTTATGTTCAATTAAAACAAGAAAGAGTTAATTTTATAGTTCCTTCAGGAAATTTTGGAAATATTTTTTCAGCTAGAATAGCAAAATACATGGGATTGCCTATTAATAAACTACATATCGTAACAAATACAAATGACATTTTGCATCGAACTATAAGAACAGGAATTATGAAAACAAATGAGGTTAAGCAAACTTTAAGTCCAAGTATGGATATTCAAGTATCAAGTAATTTTGAAAGACAATTATTTGAGAGTTGTGACAGGGATAGCGGAAAAATTAAAAAGATTATGAAAAGTTTTACTGAACAAGAAAATTATGAATTAGAAAAAAAAATATTAAGCAATCTACAGTCCACATATTTATCATATTCAGTTTCAAATAAAGAAACATTAGAGACAATTAAGATATTCAAAGAAGAATTTGATTATTTAGCTGATCCTCATACAGCAACCGGATTAAATGTTCTTAATAAAATAAAAGATGATTACCCAACAGTATCTTTAGCTTGTGCCCATCCAGCTAAATTTGGAGATGCAATAAAAAAAGCAACTGGCAAAACAATTAATTTGCCATATGAGCTTGAAAATATCTTTGATAAAGATGAAAAGATAGCTATATTGGATAATAGTATCACTGATACAAAAAATTACATTTTAAAATTTTTATAATTTATGAGAGAGATTTCTAAATTAGATAACGGACTTAGAATAGTGACTCACAATATGCCTGAATTTGAGTCAGTTACTTTTGGAGTTTGGAATGATGTTGGATGCAGGGATGAGGAAGAGGAAATTAATGGAACTGCCCATTTTTTAGAACACATGGCCTTCAAGGGCACAACATCAAAATCTGCTCTGGAAATTATGGAAAAAGTTGAAAATGTTGGCGGTTATATAAATGCATATACATCAGAAGAAATTACAGCTTACTGGGTTAAAATGTTATCAAATGATTTACATATAGGTATAGACATTATTTCAGATATTTTACAGAATTCTATATTTGAAACAAAAGAATTAGAAAGAGAAAGAGGAGTCATACTCCAGGAAATAGGAATGTATCTTGATACTCCGGCTCATATGGTTGGTGACTACTGGTTAAAAACTGCATTTCCAGATCAGCCTATAGGTAGATTAATCTTAGGAAAAAAAGAAATCATAAAGTCTATAAAAAGAGAAAAAATTATTAATTTTATGCAGACTAATTATCATCCATCAAAAATGGTTGTTAGTGCTGCAGGTAAAATTAATCATGAGCAGTTTGTAGAAACCATTTCAAATTCAATGACCAACCTTCCAACCGGCACTTTAAAATCAAGAACAAAAGCTGAATATAAAGGAGGAGAATACAGAGAAGATAAAGATCTCGAACAAATACATTTGATTTTGGGATTTAAAGGATTGAATTATCATGATGAAGATTATGATGCTCTTCGAGTTTATTCTGCCATTATGGGTGCTGGCGGTTCATCACGTTTGTTTCAAGAAATTAGAGAAAAACGTGGTTTAGTATATAGTATTTATTCTGATATAGATTCTTTTTCTGATAGCGGAACTTTTCAAGTAGTTGCTGGTACTGGTAAAAATGAAATTAAAGAGTTACTGCCAGTTCTTTGTGATGAATTAATTAGTTTGCCTAAAAATTTAGATGAAAAAGAAATTGAGAAAAGTAAAGCTCAATTAAAAGCTAGCACTTTAATGTCTCAAGAGTCAACAATGAACAATGCCACTACTTCTGCTTATCAATTGCTTCGTTATGATAAAATTATAGATATTAATGAAAGAATTAAAAGAATTGAAAATGTATCTAAAGAGAGCATTGAGAGAGTTTCAAAAAAAATAATTTCTTCAAATCCGACTATTTCATCAATTGGACCAATTACACAACTTGAATATCTTGATAATATTAAAAAAAGATTAAATTAACTTTGGAAAAGTAGGACAATCCATTTTATCTCCGTGATTTAAAGTTACCTCTGGGAATGGTGGAGATATTTCTCCTTTTCTCTTTGCAAATGTTGCATCATCACCAGTAAAGCGAGCAGAAAAAGCTCTACGTCTATTAATGCCTGTATTTCCAGGTGCACCGTGTACAGTAGAAAAATTAAAAGCAATTAAATCTCCGGGCTCTAAAGACCAAGATGCAATTTTAAAATCTTTTTTATTACTTTCAATATCTGGAATTTTTTCAAATTCTTCATCAAAATGATCATATGAATTACCAAAAAATTTAGTAGGTAAAAATTTCTTATTCCATTTGTGTGAACCTATTATAAATTCTGGACAAATTTCTTTTGAAACAGAATCTATAGGTATCCACAAACTACAATTATCTTTTCCATCTACACAATAGTAAGGTTGATCCTGATGCCACGGCGTTTTTTTAGAAGAACCCGGTTCTTTAATTAATACATGTTCATGAAATATATTAACTTTTTTTGATTTCATGAGTTGAGAAGCTAATTTGGCTACATTTGATTCATAAAAAAATTTTTTATATTCATTTATTCTTTGCCAATTACAGTAATCATCAAAAAATAATTCTTTTGAGTCTTTCTTTTCATATACGCATTTATATTTACTTGGATTTTTGAAGTTTTTTTCTATGCCTATCGATAATTCATTGATCCAATGTTGATTAATTATATTACGTAGCACAACAACGCCATTATCAAGATATTGTGAAATTTTATTCTTATCTATAAACATTTTTTATTTTTAAATATTCTACTTTATAATTATTTTCTTCAGTATATATTTAATCTTAAAAATATGAAAAGTCATTCATTTAAATCAAAGTTTGGTTGGATCACAGTTAAGGAAAAAAGAAATATGATTATTTCAATTAATTTTGGAAAATCAAAAAATATTGGAAATTCTGAAAATTTAAAAAAATTTAAAAAAAAATTTAAAAATTTTTTACTTAAAAAAACAAAAAAACTTAATCCTAAAATTATAATGAATGGAACAAAATTACAAATCAAAATATGGAAAGAATTACAAAAAATACCTTATGGAAAAACTAAATCATATGGGGAAATTGCAAAAAAGGTTAAAACATCACCTAGATATGTTGGAAATGTATGCGGTCAAAATAAACATCTCATTGTAATTCCATGCCATAGAGTTATAAGAGGTGATGGAGCCCTTGGAGGTTTTTCTGCCCCAGGAGGAAATAAAACAAAAAGAAAAATATTAAATTTAGAAGGTTTAGCTATATGAAAATACTTGTTCTTCAACATGTAGAGTCTGAAACTCCAGGATACATTAAAGATTTAATGTTAAAAGATGGCTTTGATTTAACCACAGTGGAGCTTGATGTTGGAGAAGAAATTCCTGAAAATATTGAGCAATTCGATGCTATGTTTTGTATGGGGGGGCCAATGGATACATGGATGATAGAAAAATATCCTTGGCTTAAAGAAGAAAAAAACAAAATAGCAAAATATGTCATTGACTTAAAAAAACCTTTTTTAGGTTTTTGTTTAGGTTGTCAATTATTAGGAGAAATAGTTGGAGGAAAAGTAATTAAATCTACTCCTCCTGAAATTGGAATCATGGACATCCACATGCATTCAAATAAAAGTAACGATTTGTTATTTTCAGATTTTCCAGATAAAATCAAAGCACTTCAGTGGCATTCTTATGAAGTAGCAAACCTAGAGAATAATAACGATGTTAAAATTTTAGCTTCTTCACCAATTACAAAATACCAAATTTTTAAATATAAAAATAATGCATACGGTATTCAATTTCATATAGAAATTAAAAGTAATACTGTAAGCGATTGGGGTTGTATACCCGAGTATAAGAATGCTTTGGAAGAAAGTCTTGGTAAAGGTGCTTTAGAAAAACTTGAAAAAATTGCTTCTGAAAATATGCTTGATATGAATAAGCATGCTACTATTCTTTATAAAAATTTTTGTAAATTAATTTAAATATCCTAAATGCTGTTCTTGCATTTCTATCATATTATTTAGTAATTTTTCAGCTGCAATGGCATTATCAACTACTGGATCAGCAAGTAAGGCTTTTAAAGCTTTTGTTTTAGATTTTTCTAATATAGCTTCAGCTGTTAACCTCATTACACTAGCTTGATTCATTAACAGTGATGCAAAGTCAGAAGGATATTTTTCTAATTTAATCCCTTTAACATAATCTTTGCTAATTATACCTGGGACTTCAACTACTATATCGTCAGGTAACTGATCTATGTAACCTTTATTAGGAAGATTAACTGCCGCTTCTTCATAATTTAAATCATTAACTATACCCTCAATTATAGGAACTATTCTCTCTTTTTGTTTTTTGCTTAAGTCAAAGTAATTGCTGTATGATTTCTCTGATTCATAAAATGATAAACAATTTTTACGATATTTATTATAAAAATCTAAAATTGCCTCATGATCAGCTATGCTATATGCCCATTGAATATATTCTCCCAAGTGACTATCAGTAGTAATTGGTAAATAATTGTAACGATTAAAAAGCTCAAAAAAAACTCCTCTTTCAGCGCCTGGCTTATCTGAATAAATTTCATGGTCATTTACATAATTTTTAAAATAATCAGGAGCTTTTTCTCTAATTAAAGGATAAGCATCTTTGCCAGAGTCTTTAAATTTAGCTTCTACTAAGATACTAATATGATTTAAACCACCAGCTCTATACTCAATGTTTTCAAATGGTGTTTCCATTATTTCAGGTAATTGTCTTTCCATAGATGCAATTTCATGACAAAGGCCTACAAATTTCATTTTAGGATATTTTGTAGTTATAGTTTGGCATACTCTTTGCATTGGATTTGTAAAATTGAAAACAAAAGCATTAGGACATATAGAATTTATATCGTCACAAATTTCAACAATGTGAGGAGTTACTCTTAATGAATGAAATAATCCACCTGGCCCTCCATTTTCTCCAAATACTTGTCTGAAACCATATTGCAGAGGTGTTTTCCAATCTTGATCCCACAAATCAAACCGTGGAGAAACTTCTATAGAAATAATACAAAAATTAGCATTTTTTAAAGCTTCTTTTCTAGAAGTAGTAGATTCAATATTAAAATTTAAATTCAGTTTATCCTTATATTTTTTTGCTATATTTTCTGAATTTGCAAGTGTATCTGAGTTAATATCATGAAGTACTATCGTTGATCCCGCAAGAACTTTAGATTTAAAAATATCACCAATAGTACCTAATCCAAAGTTAGAACTACCTGCGCCTATTAAAACTATTTTTTTATTCATTATTTAATTTGAAAATACAACATAGATAATTTGAATTAAATTTTCCAGCGTAATGCAGCAGTATGAACAGGACTATCCCAATGTTTAACAATTTCATTATCTATCTTTGTCACTGTTAATGAGCCACCTGCCATGTCAAGAGAAGTAGTAAAATTACCTACAAGTGAACGAGTAACTTTTATGTTTTTTTTATCAAGTATATTTTTTGCTGAATTAAATAATAAATAAAGCTCCATAAGAGGAGTGCCACCAAAACCATTAGCATGCAGCAAAACTTCTTGGTTATTATCTGGTTTTAAGTCTTCCAAAATTGCTCCCATTAATTCTGAAGTTATCTCATCAGCTGTTTTAATGTTTTCCCTTTTTCTACCTGGTTCACCATGTATTCCAACACCAAATTCCATTTCATTTTCCCCAATATCAAAAGTTGGTTTACCAGCTGCTGGCACTGTGCAGCTTGTAAAAGCCACTCCCATTGATGCCGACATTTTATTAACATGATCTCCTAATTTTTTACATTCATCTAACAAAGCACCTGTTTCAGCTAGACTCCCAACTATTTTTTCAACAATCATTGTTCCAGCAACACCTCTTCGACCTGTTGTATAAGTTGAATCTTCCACGGCTACATCATCATTTACAATAATGGTTTGATTTTCATGATCAATCATGTCTGCCCCCATCTCAAAATTCATTATGTCACCTGAATAATTTTTTACTATAAATAAAATACCTTTTCCTGAGTGCACATGATTTGATGCTGCTTCCATTTGATCTGGAGTAGGAGCGCTAAATATTTGACCTGGGCAGGCAGCATCAAGCATTCCGTAACCTACAAATCCCCCATGTAATGGTTCATGTCCAGATCCTCCTCCTGATATTAAAGCTACCTTTGGACTTTCCGGTTTAGACTTTCTAGCAATAAAATCTGGTTTTAATTTTACTTCTAAAATATCTTTGTGAGCATTACCAAAACCAGTTAAACTTTCAGTTAAAATTTCATCAACATTGTTTACGAATTTTTTCATTTTTTTATGTATTTATAATTGTATTACAAATAGCTTCAATAGCTAATTGAGAAGATCTTGCTCCCGGATCTATATGCCCTTTTGCTCTATCCCCTAGAAAAGATGCTCTGCCTTTAGTTGCTATTATATCCTTTGTTGCTAACATTCCTTTTTCCGCGGTTTTTTTTATTTGTTTCGCTATTAATTTTAAATCACTTTCTTCTGATAATTTATTCATCTCTTCTGAAACTGGTATAAAGACATCAAGCATTGTTTTTTCACCTATATCCGCTTTACCTCTTTTTTTCATTGCCTCAACCCCTTCGGCAAACATATAAGCAATATTTTTTTGATCTGACAGTTCACTATTATATTTTTTTGACATTCCAATTAACAAGGTAGCAAATAGCGCTCCTGATGAACCTCCAACAGTTGTCATAATTTTCATACCTATTTTTTTAAAAATTTCTTCTGGATTTTGATCACTTAATTCATCTTTTAAATTTAATGATTCTTTAATACCTCTTTGAATATTGAATATATGATCCCCATCACCTATTTCTTGATCTAATTTTTCTATCTCTTCCTTATGACTTTCAATCGATATTTTAATTTGGTTGAGTGAGTTAAATATACTTTCTGCATTCATTATTTTATTCTTTTTTCTTTATCATCAAAATATAAAATTTTTGATTTATTAATTTCAATCTTGATTCTATCTCCTTCTCTAACATTTATATTTTCTTGTGTTAAAAGAGTTCCATTTATACTATCTGATTTGAAAGATACTAAAGTTTCTGCACCTAATAGTTCAGTAGTTTCTATTTTAACATCATAAGAGCCATTTTGATCAATTTTAATATCTTCAGGTCTAATTCCTACATAAACTGCTGATGTATTTTCTGAATTTTTAATTTGTTTATTTTCAAATATATTAATTTTTGGAGAACCTAATCTATTAGCAACATAAATTGAATTTGGTTCATTATAAATTTCTTCTGGTGTGCCAACTTGAGTTAAAACTCCTTCTTTTAATACTCCTATTCTATCTGCCATCGTAGTAGCTTCAATTTGATCATGGGTTACATATAAGATGGTTGCTTTTAAATCAGTTTGTATTTTTTTTAATTCAACTCTTAATTCTTCCCTTAATTTTGCATCAAGAGAGGAAAGAGGCTCATCCATCAAATAAACATTAGGATTTCTAACTAATGCTCTGCCCAAAGAAACACGCTGCATTTCTCCACCAGAAAGTTGTGTTGCTTTATTTTGAAGTTTATTTTCAATTTTTAATAATTTTGCAATTTCTCTTACTCTAGCATCGATATTCTTATTATCTGATTTCCTTAATGGAGAACGAAGGGGAAAAGCTAAATTATCATATACTGAATAGTGTGGGTAAAGAGAATACTGCTGAAAAACGTATGAAGTATCTCTAAAAGCTGGTTGAACTTCATTTACTACTTCATCATTAAACATAATTTTCCCACTATCTGGTTTTTCCAATCCCGAAATAATTCTTAAGG
>MDTE01163405.1_pt1 | contig 13271 bp, 18 predicted proteins | sample 811231 | NCBI WGS metagenome assembly MDTE01 (sample SAMN05326651, study PRJNA326480) | marine metagenome | isolation source: seawater | place: Indian Ocean: Red Sea | collected 2010
CACTAATTTATTTAAATAATAATCCAGGATGTACCGTAAGAGAATTATTAAAGTTTATTAAGGGTCCAGATTTTCCAACCGGTGGCATTTTAAACGATGATAAAAAAGAAATTTTTAAAGCGTATAATACTGGCAAGGGGTTTTTTGAAATAAAATCAAAATATAAAGTAGAGGACTTAGGAAGAGGCTTATATCAAATTGTAGTTACAGAAATACCTTACTCTGTTAACAAATCAAAATTAATTGAAAAGATAGCAAATATTATAATCAATAAAAAAAATAAATTATTAGAGCATGTCAGTGATGAGTCTGATGAACGTATAAGGATTGTATTAAGGCCCAAAAATAGAAATGTTAATCCAGATGATTTAATGAATTCTTTATTTGAACAAACGGAACTCAAAAATAAATCTTTTCTCAATATGAACGTATTGAATGAAAAAAACGAACCACAAGTAATGTGTCTTAAAGATATTTTAAAAGCTTTACTAAAACATCGCTATATTATTCTTAATAATCGTTTGCACTTTCAATTAAACAAAATTAATAAAAGACTACAAATACTCAAAGCCTTTTTGGTTGTTTATAAAAATCTTAATAGAATAATAAAAATAATCCGTAACTCTAATAATCCTAAAAAAGAATTAATTAAAAAATTTAAATTTTCATTAATCCAAGCTGAAGCAATACTGGAAATGAGATTAAGAAATTTAAAAAAAATAGAAGAACATGAAATTAAACAAGAATTTAAAGTATTGGAGAAAGAGAAAAAAAAGATAACTAAAATTTTAAATTCTAAAACACTACAGAGAAATGAAATCAATAAAGAGTACGAAGAGGTAATTTATCAATTTGGCGATAATTCAAAATTTGGTAAAAGGAAAACAATATTAGAAAAGTTTACAATTTTTACAGATGATGAATTAGTGTCTAAATTAGAAGTAGTAGAAAATATAAATATATCATTAATCAACAATCAATATTTAAAAGCAAAAAAAGGTCATTTGAAAATTGCTGATTTAAAAAGTGGTAATAATTTAAATTTAGTTTTAAATTGCAAAACATCAGATCATTTGTGCTTAATATCTAATATTGGAAAATCATATATTATAGAATGTAAAATATTAAAGTTTGGTTCAATTAAAGGAGTAGCAATATCAACTTATTTAAAATTAAACGAAAATGAAAAAATTATTGATGTTTTTAAATACTCTGAAAAAAGAAAAGTATTGTTGGCCTCAAAAGATGGTTTTATATTTTTTATAAATTCGATTGATTTGTATAGTAATAAAAAATCTGGGAAAAAAATATTTAATATTAAAAAAAATGATCAATTTAAAACATCATGTTTAGTTGATAAAGAAGATAATTTTATTGCTATATTTTTAAGTAAAGACCAAGATGTTAAATTGTCAATTTTTGATATTAAAGAGGTTCCAACTTTACAAAAGGGCTCTGGAGTAATCGGTTTCAAGTCTAAAAATTATAAAACTTTATCAATTCATACATTAGAGGATAATTTAAAGTTGTATGATTATGAAAAGATTGAACTTAAATTTAATAAAAATTTAAAAAATTATTTATCCAGAAGAGGTAAAGCTGGCAAGATGATTAAAATAAAAAATACAAGAATAGCAAGGGGTTTTGATAAAAATTTTATTTTATGAAAATAAATAAACTTAAATCCGCATTGTCCAATTACCCAACAGGTATAGCCTGCGTTTTTGCAAAAACAAAAAATGGTTACAACGCAATTATAGTAAACTCATTTACTTCAGTATCTTTAAATCCACCAATCGTCGCATGGTGTTTAGACAAAAAATCTAGTAAGCTAAATGCTTTTAAAGACTCAAAAAGTCAGACCATTGCTATTCTATGTAATAATCAAAAAAAATTTGCTAATCAAATTGCTTTTCATAAAGACAAAGTAAATAATCTAGAATTTGATAAAGTGTTAAAAATGTCGATATGTTCACTATATTGTTCAATGTTAAAGAAAATTAAAGTTGGCGATCATTTAATTTTTTTTATGAGTATTACAAAAATATCAAGCATTAAAAAATTAAAGCCGCTGGTGTATTATAAAAAAAAATTTCTGACAATTTAATATTTTTTGAGTATAGTTTAGTTGAGATTTTCATCTAATAATATAAAATATATCTATCTTGATAAAAAAAAATATTACAAACTCGGTACTTATTTCGTCTGATCATGCAGGCTACTATTTAAAAAAAATTATTAAGACTTTTTTAGGTAAAAAAAATTTTAAAATTATTGATTGTGGTCCACACAGTGATGTTTCTGTTGATTATCCAGATTATGCTAAGAAATTAGCAAAAAAAATAACCTCCAATAATTATGGAATTTTGATCTGTGGCTCAGGGATTGGAATGTCAATTGTGGCGAATCGATATAAAAAAGTCAGAGCTTCTCTAGTTTTTAATACAAAAACAGCTAAATTAGCGAGAGAACACAATAATTCTAATGTTTTAGTACTAGGATCAAGGGTGACAAATAAAATTAATGCTTTAAAAATAGTTAATATTTTTTTTAAGACAAAATTTTTAAAAGGAAGACACACTAGAAGGGTAAAAAAATTTAATAATGTCTAAAGAACTAAAGATAAATAATAACTTTTTTGAACAAAGTTTAAAAGATAGCGATCCAGAATTATATTCTTCAATATCTGAAGAATTGGATCGACAAAAAAATCACCTTGAATTAATTGCATCAGAAAATATTGCATCAAAAGCTGTTATTGAAGCGCAAGGCTCAGTTTTAACAAATAAGTATGCGGAGGGCTATCCAGGTAAAAGATATTATGGTGGCTGCGAGTTTGTAGATAAATCAGAAAATTTGGCAATTCAAAGAGCTACTAAATTGTTTAATGTACAATTTGCAAATGTTCAACCACATTCAGGAGCTCAAGCAAATGGCGCTGTATTTTTAGCATTATTAAATCCTGGTGATACAATTCTTGGAATGGGTATTGATCAAGGTGGTCATTTAACACACGGTGCACCGCCAGCTCAATCAGGCAAGTGGTTTAAAGCAGTAGCGTATGGAGTTGATAAAAAAACCGGATTAATAGATTATGATCAAGTAAAAAAATTAGCAGATGATTGTAAACCAAAATTAATAATTGCAGGTGGGAGCGCATACTCTAGGATAATTGATTTTAAAAAATTTAGAGAAGTTGCAGATAGAGTGGGAGCATATCTTTTAGTAGACATGGCTCATTTTTCTGGCTTAGTTGCTGGTAAGGTATACCCGAATCCTTGTGATTATGCTGATGTTGTAACTTCAACTACTCATAAAGTTTTGAGGGGGCCAAGAGGCGGAATAATTTTAACAAATAATGAAGATTTAGCAAAAAAATTTAATTCTGCTGTTTTTCCTGGGCTACAAGGTGGTCCACTAATGCATGTCATTGCATCAAAGGCGGTTTGTTTTAAAGAAGCGTTGCAAGATGATTTCAAAATATATGCAAAAAATGTTGTTGAAAACGCTAAAATTTTATCTGAAACTTTAAAAAACCTTGGTTATGAAATTTTTTCTGGCGGAACAGATACGCATTTAGTTTTAATAGATTTGAGACCCTTGGGTTTGACAGGTAAAGAGGCTGAGAAATCATTAGTTAATGCAAATCTGACCTGCAATAAAAATGGTATACCGTATGATGAAGCAAAGCCTTGGGTAACCTCTGGCATAAGACTTGGAACACCAGCATGTACGACAAGAGGATTTGGACTGGCAGAGTTTAAAGTTGTAGCAGAATTGGTTGATGAAGTTTTGAAAGGATTGAAAAATAATAAAGAAGATAATTCAAAGGCTGAAGAATCTGTTAAGAAAAAAGTAATTGAACTTTGCAAAAAGTTTCCAATCTACTAATTTATGCTCTGCCCATTCTGTAAAGAAAAAGACACATCGGTTATAGACTCGAGGTCAACGGAGGACGGTACAGCTATTAGACGTAGAAGATTATGTGGATGTGGTAAACAAAGGTTTACAACCTTTGAAAGAGTACAATTCAGAGAATTAACCGTTATAAAAAAAAACGGAAGAAAGTCACCATTTGATAGAGATAAATTAACTAAATCAATACTTACCGCATTAAGAAAAAGACCAATAGATAATGATACGATCGAAAAGTTTGTATCAAAAATATATAGAAGCCTTGAAGATTTGGGCCAAAATGAAATTATGTCATCTACTATTGGTAAATTTGTAATGGACGGTTTAAAAGAGCTAGATCATGTCGGTTACGTAAGGTTTGCTTCAGTTTATACTGATTTTAAAGAAGCAAAAGATTTCGAGCAATTTGTTGATAATATTAATGCCCAAGTTAAAAAATAATAATCTTAATAATTACTTTTTAAATCTTTCAAACAAACTTTCAGAAATTAATCAATTTGAAACTTTTCCAAACCCTTGTGTAGGAGCTGTTTTAGAAAACAAAAATAATATCGAAACATCATATACAGGAAAAAAGGGCTCACCACATGCCGAGTATCAGTTATTAATAAACAAGAATAAGCTGCCCAATAGTATACTTTATACATCCCTGGAACCATGTTGCCACAAAGGAAAAAATCCAGCCTGTGTAGACATTATTGTTAAAAAAAAAATAAAAAAAATTTATACAAATAGTAAAGATTTTGATGATCGAGTAAATGAAAAAACAAAAAAAATTTTAAACAAAAAAAAAATAAAAATTATTTATAAAAAAAATGAGTCAAGTTCATCTTTAATACATAATATTTCCACTAAAAGAAAAATACCTTATGTAGTGTCTAAAATAGCATTAAGCAAAGATGGTTTTACAAAACATAAGAAAAAAAAACTTTTTACTAGTGTCAATGCTCTTAAATTTGCCCATTTGCAAAGATATAAATCAGATTCTATTTTAATTGGTCAAAAAACATTAAATGATGACAATCCTAAATTAAATTCAAGGGTTGTTGGAATAAAAAAAAATATAAAAATATTTATAATTAATCGTCATTTAAAAATTAATTCAAGAATATTAAAAAATTTTCATTTAAAAAAAGCCTATATTTTTCATGATTGCAAAGAAATAAATAAAATAAAAAAATTTAATAAATTTTTTAAATTAATTAATATCGATTTCAGTAAAGCTGATGTTAATCTAACTATTTTAAAAAGAATATATCAACTGGGGTACAAAAAAATATTAATCGAAGGTGGTATATGTACTTTAAAAAATTTCTTTAATTCTCAATTAGTGAATGAGCTATATATAGTTAAAAATAAACATTTTTTTAGAAAACAGGGTTTATTGAAAGTAAGTAAATTTATAAATTCCTTAAAAATAATGCCTGAGGAAATAATTTCACTAGAAGATGACACTATTTTCAAATACAAACCTAAATATGTTTACAGGGATAATACAAAGTACCGCTAAATTAAATAAAATAATTAGCAAAAAAAATAACTATACATATGTATTAGAAAGCAATCAAGGCTTTAACAAAAAAGATATCGGTACTTCAATTGCAATCGATGGAGTGTGTTTGACTTTAGTAAATTTAAAAAAAATATCAAATAAAAAAAAAAATATATTTTTTAATATTTCTCCTGAAACTTTAAAAATCTCGTCATTAAAAAATAAGATTATTGGCACAGTTTTAAATTTAGAAAAATCTTTAAAGTTTGGTGACGAAATTGCTGGTCATTTTTTACAAGGTCACGTTGACGATACTGGTAAAGTTTTATCTGTTAAAAAAAATTACAATTCATGGATTTTTTGGATAGCAATTAGACCAAAATTTAAAAAATATATAATTAATAAGGGTTCAATAGCAATAAACGGGGTATCATTAACTATTAATGAAATTAAAAAAAATAAAATTAGAGTTGATATTATTCCCCATACATTCAATAAAACAAATTTTAATTTTTTAAAAAAAAATATGATTGTTAATATAGAGTATGATTTATTAATGAAATTTCTAAAAAAATGAAAAAAAATTTTTGCAAAATAGAAAAACTTATAAAACTTGCCCAAAAAGGAAAAATCTTTATTTTAGTCGATGACGAAAGTCGTGAAAATGAGGGTGATTTAGTTTTTTTAGCTAATAAGTGTACACCTAAAAAAATAAACTTTATGGCAAAATTCGGCCGTGGTTTAATTTGTTTGGCACTTGACAAAAAACAATCTGATAGGCTTGGTTTAAAATTAATGTCCAATTCTAATGGAACAAGATTTAGTACAGCATTTACAGTTAGTATTGAAGCTAAGGCAGGTGTCACAACAGGCATTTCTGCTTTCGACAGATCGAGAACTATTTCAACAGCAATTAAAAAATCTTCAACAAAAAAAGATATTGTATCGCCTGGACATATATTTCCATTGGTTGCAAAGAAAGGAGGAGTTTTAATAAGAGCTGGGCATACAGAGGCATCCGTCGATATTGCAAAAATATCATCAAATTCTACAGGAGCCGTCATATGCGAAATAATGAATGATGATGGTACTATGGCAAAAAGAGATCAATTGTTTAAATTCGCAAAAAAACACTCTTTACAGATAGCTAAAATAGAAGATTTAATCGAATATAGACTAAAGAAAGAAAATTTTATTAAATTGACAAATAAAACTAAATTTAAATTTAAAAATAAAATTTTCGATAAAAAAAATTTTATAAATATTATTGATAAACAAAATCACTTAGTGATTTCAAGTTTAAATTTAGAATGCCATAATTGTAGAGTCAGAGTTCTTTCTTTAAAAAATAAAGATATAAATAAAAAAATACTTTCCATAGATGAGGTAAAAAAATCTTTAAATTATTTATGTAAATTTAAAAATTTTGCTCTAATTATCGTAAAAAATTCTAGTATGAATGAAAATAAGAGTGTTTTTAAATTTATGAGTTCGAAAAAAGAATCCCCGTCTAATTTAATAAGAAATTATGGTGTTGGAGCTCAGATTATAAAAAAATTAGGGTTAAACAATCTAATTTTAGTAACAAAGTCAAAAAAAAGGATAGCGGGTCTAGATGGTTTTGGTATTAAAATTAAAAAACAAGAAATTTTTAAATGAAAAAATGTTTAATAGTTTATTCTGATTATTATAAAGATATTTCAAAATCTTTAGTAAATGGATCAGTAAAAATTTTAAATAAAAATAAAATTAAATATGAATTATGTCGTGTAGATGGATCGTTTGAGATACCTCAGTTATTAAACATCAAATTAAAAACAAAACAATACAATTCTGCATTGGCTCTTGGCTGCATTATAAAAGGACAAACACCACATTTTAATTATATTTCTTCGAGTATCTCAAACTCAATAATGGATTTATCTTTAAAATATTCATTACCTATTGCTAATGGAGTGCTTAATTGTCTTAATAAAAAACAAGCAAAGCTTCGAAGCTTATCTAAAAAAAATAAAGGTTCAGAAGCGGCAAATGCACTTATTTCAGTTTTAAAAAATTTATAATGAAATCTTCGTCAAGAGTAAAATTGGTTCAAAAAATTTATGAAAAAATTAATAATCCAGATGGCCATATAGACTTTGGAAAAGATCCATTTTTAAGACACATCAAAAAAGTTTTTAAGGGATATTTTGAAAAAAATATTGAGCTGGAGCGGTTATTATCAGACAATCTATCAAATAACTTAAATATTAAAAATATAGATATATTATTAAAAATTATTATTAAGAGTTCTATATATGAACTAAAATATTGTAATAAAATTCCATTTAAAGTTGTTATTGACCAATATTTGGATGTTACCGATAAATTTTATGGCAATGATCAGAAAAGGCTTGTAAATGGGGTGTTAGACAGCGTAGCTAGAGCTGGAAAATAATCTATTTAAGTTGATTTTATTGTCAATTTTTGGCATTAGCCTGTTTTTAAACAAAGAATATAAAGGAAAAAATTTTCATGAACCCAGCAGAAATAATTAATTATGTAATAATTTGTGGAATTGCTGCCGTTGGATACGGATGGCTTGCAAGTAACCAAATATTAAAATCAGAAGCCGGCAATAAAAAAATGCAAGAAATAGCTGGTGCTATTCAAGAAGGTGCGCAAGCTTACTTAAATAGACAATACAAAACTATAGCAATAGTTGGTTTTGTTGTTTTAATTTTAATTGGTTTTTTGTTTAGTCCATTGGTCGCTATAGGTTATTTGATTGGAGCAGCTCTATCTGGCGCCGCGGGTTATGTTGGGATGATTATTTCCGTGAGAGCAAATGTTAGAACTGCTGAGGCTAGTAGAAAAGGTTTAGCACAAGGATTAAACATTGCATTTAAATCTGGTGCAGTGACTGGCATGTTAGTTGCTGGTTTGGCATTACTATCAATCACAGTTTACTATAAGTTTTTACTTGCGAATAATTCGGCTGAGAGAGAGATCATCGATGCATTAGTTGCTCTTGGTTTTGGAGCATCGCTTATTTCTATTTTTGCCAGATTAGGTGGTGGTATTTTTACAAAAGGTGCTGATGTTGGAGCAGATCTAGTTGGTAAAGTTGAAGCAGGAATACCAGAAGATGATCCTAGGAATCCTGCTGTTATTGCAGATAATGTTGGCGACAACGTTGGAGATTGTGCAGGAATGGCTGCAGATTTATTTGAAACATATGCTGTAACTGTTGTTGCTACGATGGTTTTAGCATCAATCTTTTTTACAGGAAACCAAAGTATGATGGTTTATCCTCTAGCTATCGGAGGAGTCTGTATTTTAACATCAATTATAGGAACTTTTTTTGTAAGATTAGGTAAAAGTAAAAATATAATGGGTGCTTTATACAAAGGTTTTATTGCAACAGCGATTTTATCTCTAGCAGCAATGCATCCTATTACAGATTATGTTATTGGATTAGAAAAAGTTTACGAGGTTGCTGGACAATCTTTTACAGGAAATGATCTATTTTATTGCGCAGTAATAGGTTTGGTTATTACAGGATTAATTATTTGGGTTACTGAGTATTATACAGGTACAGATTATAGGCCAGTAAAATCAGTCGCTCAATCGTCAACAACAGGTCACGGAACAAATGTTATTCAAGGATTAGCTATATCTATGGAAGCAACTGCTCTTCCAGCAATTATAATAGTTGTTGGCATTATCTCAACGTATACTTTGGCTGGATTATTTGGAATAGCTATAGCCGTAACAAGCATGCTTGCTCTTACAGGAATGGTTGTGGCATTAGATGCCTATGGCCCAGTCACTGATAACGCAGGTGGAATTGCTGAAATGTCAAAACTTCCTTCTAGTGTTAGAAAAACTACTGATGCTTTGGATGCAGTTGGGAACACCACTAAAGCTGTAACTAAAGGTTATGCAATTGGATCAGCTGGACTTGGAGCCTTGGTATTGTTTGCAGCTTATACAGAAGACATTAAATATTTTTCTGCACAAAAAACATCATCATTAAGCGGAATAGAAGTGAGTTTTGACTTATCTAATCCGTATGTGGTTGTGGGTTTATTGATAGGTGGTTTATTACCATATCTATTTGGATCTATGGGTATGCAAGCCGTAGGAAGAGCAGGGGGAGCTGTCGTAAACGAAGTAAGAAGGCAGTTTAAAAAAATGCCCGGTATTATGAAAAGAAAGCAAAAACCAGACTATGCTAAAGCTGTTGATCTTTTGACAAAAGCTGCAATCAAAGAAATGATTATTCCTTCTTTATTACCGGTACTATCACCTTTAGTTGTTTATCTAATAGTTTTAAATATTGCAGATCAATCTTCAGCATTATCAGCATTGGGCGCTATGTTACTGGGCGTTATTGTTACTGGTTTATTTGTTGCTATTTCAATGACAGCTGGTGGTGGCGCTTGGGATAATGCAAAAAAATATATTGAAGATGGAAAATTTGGTGGAAAAGGATCTGAAGCACACAAGGCAGCTGTTACAGGTGACACAGTTGGTGACCCTTACAAAGATACTGCTGGACCAGCAGTAAATCCGATGATTAAGATTACTAATATTGTTGCACTATTGCTATTAGCAATAATTGCTCATTAAGATTTAATCTTTTTTTTGGAATTTTTTACGTGCATTCTCCATCCGTTTTCGCGTGGAACTTAAGAGATTTTTTGTGAATGTATCTTTTACACCTAAAGATCTAGTTTTTTCTTTTGCAAACTTTATATTTTTCATATCTTTTAAAGTGTAAAATTCTATATTTTTTACAATTCCTTTTGTATCAAAATAAATTTCTACATAGTCATTTATATAAATATCTTTCTTACCATATTTAGTTTTGGTCTCTCTAACTTCAAAATATGACCATCTATTCTCTTTTTTATCAATTACTGGGATTGGGCCCAATATTTTCTTAATATCATTTTTGTTTGTTTTATTGGTTTTTATTAATAATATTTTACCTTTTAAATTTGAAATACCATGGACATTATCTATTTTATTTAATGTACAAGAGGTTATCATTAATGCTAATAAGAATATTAAAAACTTTTTATAAATGGACATACTTAATATATATAACAAAATTCTAATTGAATCTAGAAATCCGTTAATATTTGAAAATTATATAGATGATAGCTTAAATAATAAAATAATAATTTTTCTAATTTTTCTATCGAAAAAATTCAATAAAATTAAAAAAACTGACGATGATTACCAGAGGTTTTTTGATTATATTTTTAACAGAATAGAGACAGATCTTAGAGAGCTCGGACATGGAGACATGTCAGTTAATAAAAAAATGAAAGTTATAGTCACAAAATTTTATTCAATTTTAGTAGATTTTAAGGATTATTATAAAGTTTCAAAGGATGAAAGAAGCAGTATTTTAAGAAAATATTTTACAGAAATTAGACAAATTGACGATTTTTCTGATTATTTAATAAAATATTTATCTATTGATAATGTTCAATTAAATGTTAATTAAGCCGATATATAATTATGGCGGTACCAAAACGAAAATTATCAGTTTCGAGAAGAGGAAAAAGAAGATCGCATCTTGCTGTTAAATTCAAAAATGTAGTTGAAGACAAAAAAAGTGGTGAGTTTCGCTTATCTCATCATTTGGACATGAAAACTGGGATGTACAACGGTAAACAGATATTTAAGCCAAAAAATTAATTCTTAAATGAGTAAAAAATTCAGTATTGCAGTTGATGCAATGGGTGGAGATAACGCACCTGAAAAAGTTCTTGAAGGTATAAATCTTTTATTTAAAAATAAAATTAATGTTCATACGGATATTTATGGCGACAAAGATTTAATTCTTAAATCGATAAATAAGTACAAATATTTAAATAAGAATAATTGCAATATAAGTCATTCACCATACAAGGTACCAGGAGATGTCTCTGTTAGAGATGCAATTAAACTTGGAAAGCAAACTAGTATGTGGATGGCAATCGATTCTGTTAAATCTGGAAAAAATGATATTATTGTTTCATCTGGAAACACTGGGGCATTATTAGTAATGTCTAAACTAATTTTAAAAATGATAGATGGTGTAGACAAACCAGCATTGGCAGCAATTTGGCCAAATTTGAAAGATTTTAGTATAGTACTTGATTTAGGAGCGAATATTGAATGTACAGAAAACAATCTTATTGAATTTTCTATTTTAGGATCAGAACTTTACAAAACTATTTTTGACAAAACCGATGTTGTAACAGGATTACTAAATATTGGCTCAGAAGAAATTAAGGGAAACGACTCAATCAAAAATGCGCATTTAAAATTACAGGAAAATAGAAATTTGAATTTTACTTACAATGGTTTTGTTGAAGGAAACGAAATAAAAAATGGAGATGTACAAGTAATTGTAACAGATGGATTTACTGGAAATGTAGCTTTAAAAACTGCAGAAGGTACAGCAAACTTTATAACCACAGAAATAAAAAAATCTTTTTCAAGCTCAATTTTGTCTAAGATCGGATATTTATTCAGCTATTTTGCTTTTAAGGAAATCAAAAAAAAATTAGATCCTAGAAAATATAATGGCGCAATATTTCTAGGATTAAATGCTCCAGTTGTAAAAAGTCATGGGGGGGCTGATGCATTCGCATTTTACAATTCTTTAAATTTGTCTTATCAAATAATAAATGGTAATCTGATTAATAAAATTAAAAATAATTTTATATGCCATAATGTCAAATAATGTAACTAGACAAGATCTTTACAATTTAACACACAAAGAGCTTGGAATATCTAAAAATGAATGTATCAAATTCGTAGACTCGATTTTTGAAACTTTAATAAAAAATTTGGAAAAAGGTAACAAAGTTAAAATAGCTTTATTTGGATCATTTAATATTAAACAAAAAAAATCAAGAATTGGACGTAATCCAAAAACTTTAGAAACAAAAGAGATATCCTCAAGAAAAGTAATTACCTTCAAACCTTCAAAGTTTTTATCAAGAAAAATTAATAAAAAATGAAATCTAGAGATGCTTATAAAACAATTGGAGAAGTATGCGATATTGTTGGTTTGACTGATTCCGAAACGGGTAAAAGAAAAACTCACGTATTAAGATTTTGGGAAAAACATTTTAAGGAGATAAAACCGTCTTTGATTTACAAAGGTCGTCGATATTACTCAAATGAGAATATAGAATACATAAAAAAAGTTAGGAAATTGCTTAAAGAAGACGGTTATACTATCAAAGGTTCAAAAAAGCTTTTAACAAATAAAAATTACGATATTGACAGCTTATTTGATGATACTATAAATGTTAAAAAAATTTATAATTTAAAAAACAAAATTAAAGAATTAAAAAAATATTTAGATGGCTAAAAAAAGTTCTGTAAAAGTCAGATTAGTACCTGAGGAAAAACCAAATAGTAAACACTATTACTATGCTTATAAGCCAACGGCTGGCGAAAAAGCTAAAGAAAAATTAAAATTAAAAAAATATAATCCAGCTACAAGAAAGCATGAGTGGTTTGTAGAAAAAAAACTTCCGCCTCATAGCAAATAACTATTTATATTTCTTTCTTTCCAATTTAATAAAAGATTTTATCATTGTTAACCAAATATTTTTTACAATAAAACTTTCCAATTTTAATTTTTTACCTTTTGCAACTCTTACTTTTATCATTTTATTTATTCTTTTTTGATCAACAATTTTTCTTTTTGGCTTATATTTTATGACTTTCAACACTTCTTTTCGTCTTTTTGAAAGTATTTTTAGTATTTGAACATCAAATTTATCAATATTTTTTCTAACTTTTTCTAAATTTTTTTCAGGTGACAATTTGCTCATTTTTTTTCTCATTCAAAATATATACATAAGTC
>MDTE01163425.1_pt1 | contig 13271 bp, 13 predicted proteins | sample 811231 | NCBI WGS metagenome assembly MDTE01 (sample SAMN05326651, study PRJNA326480) | marine metagenome | isolation source: seawater | place: Indian Ocean: Red Sea | collected 2010
AAGGATTTCAAAATTGAAGATTCTAGATACGGCAGGATCATAATCCTTTGTGACGCAGATGTGGATGGCAGTCATATACGCTGCCTCCTTCTAACATTGATATTTCATTACATGAAGCCGCTTCTAGAGGATGGTCGAGTCTTCGCAGCACTACCGCCTCTCTATTCATCTAAATGGAGGGGAGAAACCTACTACGCGTTTTCGGATGAGGAGCGAAACAGTGTTTCAAAGAAGAAAAAGATTCCCCTAGACAAATGGGTCCGTTTTAAAGGTTTAGGAGAAATGGATGTTGATGAATTGGCGGAAACAACGTTAAATCCGGAAACTCGTATTTTGAAGAGACTAACAATGGACGATGCTAAGCAGGCAAAGGCAGCGGTCAAAATGTTTGACACGCTAATGGGGTCAGATGTATCAAAGCGAAGAGATTTCGTCCTAAAGGAAAGTGCCCTCTTTGACCGCGAAGCCTTGGACGTTTGAATTAAAGACCTGGTTTCCAAACCATCACAACAAGCATCACTGCCAATGAAATGTGCAAAGCTGGCGATAGCAATGGCTTATATTTTTCTGCATCGGGAAGAGTAAGGAAAGCAGGTTGGTACAAGATTGCTGCTGAAGCAACTGCAATAAGCCAAAAAATACCTGCGAGAGTTAACCACATCTGCCCAAAGTCATAGACGTTGTCCGACATGCCCACTAACGCCCCACCAAAAATACCACTGAGAAGAAGAGCGGGAGACATAATTAACGCGAACGACTCGGCAACGACACCCGAAATTCCATTTGAATTCCCTAATTTAGTTTTCACGATAGGGGCGGTAAATGCTGCGCCCGTACCCAATATCACTGCGAACAGATGCAGCGCTAGTACGACATTGTATGCGTTACTGTTGATGGCTCCGTTGATCATTAATTTCCCACAAGTTTTTTCCAATTCTTACGTTAGTGGCGTTGATACCAAATTCGGTTTTCTACTAGGTAAATAGAGTATTGATTTAACAGCGTTTCACCACTTATGTCATACAGATCTGATAGACAGAAGGAATGGGGAACGATGAAACATCAGTTGGCTTAAATCCGCCTAAGTTCATTTCATCTTCAAGTGCTGGAACATTTGAACAGTGCCCACAGAAATGGCGATTCCGATATATCGATAAATTGCCCGACCCGCCTGGCCGCGCCGCTCTTCTGGGCACCTACATACATGCTGTTCTTGAACGCTTATATCAACAACCCTCCCAGCAACGAACAACCGATAAAGCTAAAGAAATCGCAAGAGAAATATGGGGAAGCGCATCTGAAGACCCTGATTATCTTGCATTGGAACTGAACGATGAAGAAGAAAAGGAATTCAGATGGGATATCCGTCGAGGTTTTGATGGCGTATGGGCTATCGAGCAATACCACCCCGAAAAGGTAAAAGTTGAATCTACGGAGCGCAATGTCCAAGTTCAAATCGGCAATGTCCCATTTAAAGGGATAATAGATCTCGTCCATCGTGAAGACGGAGAACTCGTAGTCAGTGATTTCAAATCAGGTAAGAAACCACGGAGTCACCAAGAGGAAAAAAAGAAAATGAAACAAGTCCTTCTCTATGCAGCTGCGTTAAAGGAAATTGATAAAGAAACTCCCAAGAAAGTTCGCTTAGTTTTTATTGGGGACCAGACGAATCTTCACTACGAGCAAACTGTCACGGATTCTGAACTTGAGGAACCGATTCGGGAACTTCACGAAACTTGGAAAGAACTGAGTACCGCTTGTGCTAATGATGAGTTCCAAACTCGTACTAGCGCATTGTGCGAATGGTGTCCGTACATCACAAAATGTTCTAACGGCCAGGAGAAAGTTCTTGAAAGGTTCCGAGCAGGAAGAATCCGTGAAGATGCTCCAGCTATGACATTAATGAACTTAAGTGGCACTCAGGTAAACCATTAGGCAGGTGCCACTGAATAATGCCTGAACTTCCAGAAGTTGAATCGATTCGACGGCAATTAGATCCTTGGCTTGCTGGCCATCAAGTCCTCTCATCAAATAGTCACGCGTCAGCAAAATTCGCGCCAGCTGAAGAGATCGTAGGCATGACAATTGAATCGGTGAAACGCCGAGGAAAATATCTACTATTCGACTTAGATGACAATAGGGAAATGGTCATCCATCTAGGTATGACGGGGCAACTCATCCCAGTCAAGGACTTATCCGACCCCTACCTTCGAGCCTGGTGGGAAATAGACGATGGTACCTTTTTAGGATTTCGAGATGTTCGTCGATTTGGACGAATCCGCATTGCTGTGAACGGAGTGTATGAAGGTACATTGGCTCAATTAGGGCCAGAACCACTATCTGATGCATTCACGCCGGAGCATCTATATGCGGCTTGTAAGCGAAGCACCCGGAAAATTAAGACACAATTGTTAAGCCAGAAACCTGTGGCGGGCGTTGGGAACATATACGCGGATGAAGCCTGCTTTCGATCTGGAATCTATCCAGGTCTTAGAAAGATCACTAAGGATCAAGCGCGTAGATTGCATGATGAGATTCGTAATGTTCTTTTGGTCGCTTTGGGAAATGGCGGAACGACTCTTCGCGACTACGTGAATGCAGAAGGAAAGAAAGGCCAGAATCAGGAATTTCTTTTATGTTATGGGCGCTGGAATGAGCCTTGCCTGATATGTGGAACGGTGCTTCAGAGAACCGTACTTGACGGCCGCGGGACGACATACTGCAGGAATTGTCAAAGCAGGTAGAGAACAGACTGAACTTCTATAGAGTTGAAAGCCTTTCAAGCATCAATTGAAAGAACCCTGAATCATTGACTTCTGAAACCCAGAGACAGTTTGGTTCCCGTCTACGAGCACCCCAGTAATCAACTACTGTCATCCCCATTGTCAAACTAGAGCGAGTTTCTATTTCAACATAGACTTCCTTTCCGGTATACAAACCGGGTTTCAAGAGGTACGCAATTGTCGCAGGGTCATGTACAGGACTACCCGCCATCCCGTACCGTTCTAAGTCAAATCGATTATAGAAAGAAAGCAGTTGCGAAGATTTAATTCCAACTTCGGTATCTAGATCTTCTAAGGAACGTATCCAATCTTCAGTCATTAAAGCCTTATGAGTCACATCAAGTGGCATAGCAACTATCGGAATTCCGCTGCGGTATACAACATCAGCTGCGTGCGGATCCACATATATGTTGAACTCAGCTGCTGGAGTAACGTTTCCGCCGACAAAGTATCCCCCTCCCATACTCACAATTTGCTCAACTTTTTTAGCTATTCGTGGTTCTCTGACAAGGGCCATCGCAATGTTTGTTAGTGGCCCAACAGGACATAGTGTGATCTCTTCGTCATCAGCTGCTAAAAGTGTCTCAATAAGCCAATCAACTGCATGCTGTTCTTGCAGTTCCATGGTTGGCTTGTCCCATTCCGGACCGTCCAGTCCTGTTTCTCCATGTATTGCTTCCGCAGTAACTAACCTCCGAACCATAGGGCGGTCACATCCCGCGAAAACCTTCACCTCAGCTCGGTTTGCTAACTCGCAAACGAGTAGTGCATTCCGCGCTGTCAGGTGAAGAGGGACGTTTCCAGCTACACATGTTACCCCAAGTACATCAAGTTCGGGCGAAGCTAGCGCCAAGAGAATTGCGATGGCATCGTCGTGGCCCGGATCGGTATCAATAATTATTTTCTTTTTTTCCACGCCTGCAACTTAGCCCAGTTCCGTGCATAATGTGAATGTATGAGTACAGACTTTCGGGAACTCCAAAGAAAGAATATAAGATCAACACGCTGGCTACTACTCGCTAGTTTCCTTTTAGTTTTCCTACTTTCCTTTCTTATAGGTTTTATTTTCAGTGGTGACTATTTGGGGTGGGGTATCTTTGCCCTTATCTTCTCTGGGGCTTTGACATTCTCGCAATACACACGCTGTTCTAAGCTAGCGCTTAAAGCAACTGGTGCTGTGCCCGCTGATCCGGATGAACACGCTCAGTTACATAACCTTGTTGAAGAAATGGCATTAGCCGCTGGTTTGCCGAAACCAGATGTGTACATAGTTGACGATCCGGCACCAAATGCTTTCGCAACTGGGCATGACCCTGAGAATGCCGTCGTGGCTGCTACTACAGGACTTCTAGAGAAAATGGACAGAAATGAACTACAGGGGGTAATCGCTCATGAAATCGCGCATGTTCGAAATTACGACATTCGTGTCATGACGATCGCCGCTGCTACTGCTGGTGCTGTGGCTATCATCGCAGACGTATTCTGGAGAGTAGCGTTCTGGGGTGGTTTGAGTGGAGGAGGCCGACGCGACAACAATAACAGTGGTGGCGGCCCCATGGTGATCTTCACGATTTTTGCTTTCATTTTTGTCTCAGTTCTTGCTCCCTTAGCTGCCGCACTTTTAAAAGCGGCTGTGAGTAGAAGCAGGGAAGAGCTAGCGGACGCTACAGCTGTTGAGCTAACCCGGAATCCTTCGGGTATTCGTATGGCTCTCGAGAAATTGGATAGAGATGTCACCGTTGTCCGCAGGACCTCGCATGCTACTAGCCATTTGTGGATTGAATCCCCAGATGACCATGTAAAAGGTCACAAAGGCAAACGGGTAAACGATATGTTCAATACTCACCCACCACTATCTGAGAGGATCAACTTACTTCGAAAGATGGAAGGATTGCCTCCTTACTAAAGGTGACAGGATGCTACGGTAGGCTTCAACGAGGGGACCGAAACTATGGGATTATTAAACGACCGAGTTGCGATAATCTCTGGCATTGGCCCAGGGATGGGTCGCGATGCAGCTCTTGCCTGTTCAAGAGAGGGAGCCAAGGTAGTACTTGCTGCTCGAACCCAGTCAAAGGTTGAGAGAGTGGCTGAGGAAATCAAGGCTTTAGGTGGAACTCCCCTAGCTATCCCTACTGATGTGACCGACTTAACTCAGATTGATGAATTAATTACAGTGACTCTTTCCGAATTTGGAAGAATTGATGTCCTAGTAAATAACGCCTTTGCTCAACCACCATTTGAAACTTTGGAAGAGATGGATCTTGCTTCTTGGTATACGAGTCTCGAAGTGAATTGCACGTCAGCTCTGAAAATGAGCAGAGCAGTACTTCCATCAATGCGTTTACAAGGCAGAGGCTCAATCGTAAATATCGCGACCATGTCAATAAGGAATAATAAGCCTCTCTTTGGTGCTTACGCTGCAGCTAAATCAGCAATGACATCAATTACAAGAACAATGGCAAAGGAAGTAGGTCCGGATGGAATACGGGTTAACGCCGTATGCCCCGGATTTATCTTCGGAGACTCCGTTAAATGGTACTTGGAGAGTCTCGCTAAGGAGAACGGGACCTCATATCAGGAAGAGTACGACAAAGTCGCCGATGAGATTGCTTTACGATTTATCCCCAATTCAAAGCAGATCTGTGGTTCAGTACTTTTCTTTGCTTCAGATCTGTCGGAAGCGTGTACTGGCACAAGCCTAGATGTCAATGGTGGACATGTAACCACTTTCTAGAGCTCATCGTGAGTCACAACAATGGGGAATAATGGATGATCCATTGGTTCACCTATTTTAAGCTCTTTCTCTAACCCGGGAAATGGTGGAGATGTAGGCCCTGGCCTTTGAGCATAGACGGCATCATCACCTAACCAACGTGCAGAGAAAGCTCTCCGACGATTCTCGCTTCCCCCCGCTGCATGAAGAGTCCGCATATGAAAGATCAGAATATCTCCAGGCTCCATTGCCCATGATTGAATGTTGATTGACTCTTCTTCCTCATTGATTTCCGGAAGTTCACTGAAGCCTTCATAACTGTAAGATTCATGGTCAAGAAATCGTCTTGGAGCATACATCGGTCCATTGTGTGAACCAGCGATGAATCTCATTGCATTTGTCTGCGGTACGGGATCTAGAGGTACCCACGTTGAAACTAACTTGTCACCATTAACACAGTAATAGGGTTGATCATGATGCCATGGGGTTTGTTCACTAGTTTGGGCTTCCTTTACTAAAACATGTTCATGGAAGAGGCGAATATGTTTCGACTGAGTTATTTCCCGCGCGATTGAAGCAAGTGGTGATTCAAACAAGACCCTCCGGTATTCTATGAAGCGGTCCCAGTTGCAGTAATCATCCCAGAACTCGCCAGAATCACCGGGCTGGGTATAGTCACACGACCAAGGTCCTCGGTCAGATTTATTTCGCTCAATTCCTTGGGAAAGTAGCGTTAACCATTTCTCATCCAATGCCTTGGGGATACAGAGAACTCCGTTTGTGTTAAATTGCTTAATTTCTTTTTCTGTGATCACAACTGCAACTTAGAGTGCCTAGATTCATGGTCGCTCATATTAAGAATCTGTGTTCGTTGCGAACGGCAGTCCAGATAAATGAGCATGATCGTTGTACCTGATTAGAGTCCAGCGTCCTCTTTTGGGTCCTATGTCATCAACGACGAATTCCGTAATTGACGTATTAAGCGTCCATAGATCAAATTGTCCGCGTCTAGGGAGATCAAGTAGTTGCCTTATCGCCACATCGATTACTCCCCCATGGCAGACAATCATCACTTTCTCTCCTGCGTGCTTAGCTATAAGCCTTTCCAGAGCAGCTGACACTCGATAATGGAATCCATGGAGGCTCTCAGCTCCCGGAGCAAAAGGAGTGTGGGGTCTACCATAATAATCTCGTTGCCCGTAAAGCTCCTCTAGCTCATCGTAAGGTTTCCCATCCGCCTCTCCAGGGCGGTGCTCAACAAGTTCGGAATCTGTTCGGATGTTCTGCACCTTTAAAGCTGGTTGAATAATCTCTGCTGTTTCAATAGCACGTGGCATCGTGCTGGCGTACAAGGTGTCAATTTCAATTTTTTCTCTCTCGAGCCGAATTCGCAGGGCTTCTGCTTGGTCGCGACCTAATTTGCTTAATCCAGTGCAACTCTTTTCTCCTCCTAGGATTCGCTGAACCGTAACGTTTGATTCTCCATGTCGTATAAGAATAAGTCTGGTGTTGTTCTCCTGTGCCATTTCTCTATGTAACCCTTTCAAAACAAATACGGCAACCTGAAAATCTGATCACTAACAATTAATGAACTCTTCAGCAGGTATAGTCCCCGATGACGTTTTGGTGAGGATTTCATGACCTTCATCGGTAACAACAAGAGTGTGCTCAAACTGGGCAGACCTTCGCCCATCTGTCGTTACCACCGTCCATGTATCATCCCACATGTGCAGCGAATGACCTCCTAAATTCAGCATGGGTTCGATAGTAAAACTCATACCCATGAGAAGTTCAGTTGTGGCTCGCCGCTCATAATAATGGGGGATTGCCAAAGCACTGTGGAATTCTGGTCCAACACCGTGCCCTATGAATTCTCTAACAACGCTCAACCTATTTGAATGAGCATGCCTTTCAATCGCCTGCCCTATATCACAAACACGTGCCCCATGATGCACTGTTTCTATACCTTTGTTCAATGCTTCTCTAGTTGTTTTGACAAGATGCTTGCTGTGATCGTCTACTTCCCCGACGAGAAATGTGACAGATGTATCTCCGTGTACACCTTCGTAAAAGACAGTCACATCAATATTGATGATGTCTCCATCTTGAAGTTGACGACTATCTGGAATCCCATGGCAAACTACCTCATTAACGGATGTGCAGACAGATTTCGGAAAGCCCCGGTAGTTCAATGGACTTGGATAGGCTCCTAAACGGATAATTTCATCATGAGCTATTTGATCAAGCTTGTCTGTTGCTATTCCTGGGACGACTTTCTCTCCAACGTGGAGGAGTACCTCTGCAGCTATAGCTCCAGCCTTACGCATTGACCTGATCTCTTCTTGTGTTCTAACTAGCGGAAGGATTGAAGGTCCTGGATCTCCAGTGAGCGCGTATGGTGGTCGAGCTATAGAAGTAGGGACATTCCGTCGTGGACTGACCAAACCTTGCTTAACCGGTGGTGATGACGCTGGAACCTTCGGAGTCTTCGTCTTTCGTTTTGCCATAGGTATAAGGGTACCGGAATTGGCGAACTGATTTCGTCGCCTCAGGCGATGAATCGGCTGATACTTTCCACAACACATGCAGGCTTTTCATTGCCCTCAATCTCCACAGTTAGGGCCACGATCGCTTGCACCCCTCCGGGGATTTCATCAACTTCACCGATTACTCCGCTAGCGCGTATACGTGAATTTACAGGGACTGGACTTGGGAATCGAACTTTATTAACCCCGTAATTTATTCCCATGGTGAACTCTGACACTTGAAGCAGTTGAGGTAAAAATAAGTTCGTTATTGATAGCGTCAAATACCCGTGAGCTACCGTTGCTCCGAATGGCCCGTCCTTTGCGCGTGCAGGGTCCGTATGGATCCATTGATGGTCACCCGTAGCTTCTGCAAAGAGGTTAATTCTTTCCTGAGTGATTTCCTGCCATTCAGTGACCCCTAGATTTGTCCCCTCTGCTTTGAGGAGGTCTTTTGGCGTGTTGAAAATCATCGTCATGAGAGGCAGGTTAGCCGAATACACTCAAACTTAGAGATTTTTTCTTATGCTATTGATGTACTAGAGGAGGTTTATACATGGCAGCAACAGGTGGTACGAGAACGGTCATTACCGCTCTTATAGCTAATTTCACTATTTCAATAGCAAAATTTATCGGTTTCGTTATAACCAGTTCTTCGGCGATGCTAGCTGAGTCAGTCCATAGCCTTGCTGACACCAGCAATCAAGCTCTTCTGCTTCTTGGGAAAAAACGCTCGCAAAAACTTCCTTCAGCGAAAAGACAGTTCGGATTTGGGAGAGAAAGATTTTTCTGGGCGTTCGTCGTTTCACTTGTACTTTTTTCCCTTGGATCTATGTACGCGATCTACGAAGGTATTGAAAAAATTAAACATCCCCATGAAATTGAATCTTTGTGGTGGGCGCTGGTCATTCTCTTGTTCGCCATGGTGATGGAATCCTACGCTTTCCATACCGCTATCAAGGAATCTCGCCATTACAAAGGAAATCATTCTTGGAAGGATTTCATCCGAAGGTCTCGTATACCAGAGCTACCCGTTGTCCTCCTTGAAGACTTCGGTGCCTTAATGGGACTCATTTTCGCTTTTGTTTGTGTACTGATAGCAGATCTTTCAAATAACGCTGTATGGGATGGAATTGGCACATTATCTATCGGCATTCTGCTCGGTTTGATAGCAATTGTCCTCGCTATTGAAACAAAGAGTCTTCTCATCGGTGAAGGAGCTTTACCTGAACAGACCCTACGTATTGAGTCTGCCATATCCGACTCTCCACACGTGAGGCAACTCATAGACTTACGGACCGAATATCTTGGGCCGGAGACGCTGCTAGTAGCTGCGAAAGTAGAGTTTAAGGAGGATTTTTCCCCTTTAGGGATCAGTGACGCAGTGGACGCGGTTGAACAAGAGATACGCAACATTGAGCCCCTCGCGAAAATCATTTATCTTGAACCAGATACCTACGAGGAATAATCGCCGCCAATCTGAACAATCATTTCGGTATTTCTTGATCCCATAGTGTGCTATCAGGTGGTTTCACCCTCTAGGCTCTTTGTCATGTTTAAAGCTATTTATTTAACGCAAGATGAAGAGAAGAACGTATCAGCTGAAATCGCAGATCTTGACGAGGGCGACTTACCGGAACACAGTGTCGCCGTTGATGTTGATTATTCAACGATTAATTACAAAGATGGCTTGGCCATAATGGGGAAACCTGGTGTCGTCAGAACTTACCCTATGATCCCTGGAATTGATTTGGCAGGAATAGTTACATCTAGTGATAGCCCCGATTACAAGCCCGGCGATAAAATCGTCCTTAATGGCTGGGATGTAGGTGAAGCTCATTGGGGTGGATTAGCTCAGAAATCCCGTTTAGATGCGGGTTGGCTTGTACCTATCCCAGAACCCTTCTCCACGAAAGATGCTATGGCTATTGGTACAGCTGGCTATACAGCAATGCTATGTGTCCTAGCACTTGAAGAGCACGGAATTAGTCCGGATCAGGGCCCTATTCTGGTTACTGGAGCATCCGGTGGCGTTGGTAGCACGGCTGTTGCTATCTTGGCAAAACTTGGTTATGAAGTTGTAGCTTCGACAGGGCGACTGGAAGAATCTGACTATTTAGCAGGACTTGGCGCAGCAGAAATAATTGATCGAAGCGAATTAGGGGAGGAAAATCCTAGACCCCTTCAGAAAACTCGGTGGTCTGGCGTTGTTGATGCAGTTGGAAGTCACACTTTGGCTAATGCGCTTGCTCAAACAAATGCGAATGGGTGTGTAGCGGCATGCGGCTTAGCGCAAGGAGCGGATCTACCCACATCAGTTATGCCATTTATCCTTCGTGGTGTCACGCTCGTCGGCGTTAATTCTGTCCATGAACCGTTTGCTCGAAGGAAGGAAGCATGGGACCGCATGGCAACTGATTTAGATACCGAGAAGCTGGAACAAATGACCGAAGTCGTAGGTCTGGACGAGGCCATTAGCGTTGCCGAGCAGATTTTAAAAGGACAGGTGCGAGGTCGAGTCGTTGTCGATGTGAACTCCTAGTCCATTGAAAATAGCTACTCTGGATTTGCCGAGAGTCCAAAATCTGTCACACTGGCTTCCGGAAGACATGGAGGTGGATTGTGGACCGCCCGCTTGAGGGTTTACGGGTCGTTGATACGACAAATAACCGTGGAGAATTATGCGGAAGGCTTTTGGCTGACCTAGGCGCTCAAGTCGTACTTGTGGAGCCAATAGAAGGGTCCAATCTTCGTCACTCTGCTCCTTTCACATCGAATGGAGAAAGCCTGGGGTTCCTCTGGCGTAACGCAAATAAAGCAGGGATTACAATCGATTATAGAACCGAGGAAGGAACTGATGAGTTTCTTTCTTTGCTTGGTGAAGCCGATGTATGGATAGAAAGTGCATCTGATCTCGGCAGGGTAACTGTCAGCCTTGTATCAGAGATGATGCCGGAACTTGTTATCACCTCTATTACTCCTTTTGGGTACACGGGACCCTATTCAGATCTAATTGCCAATGACGATGTGCTTGAGGCAATGAGCGGAATGATGTTCAAAGCAGGTATAGCTGATAAGGACCCGCTCATTCCTCCTACCCCAATGGCCACAGATGTAGCTAGTATCTCGGCAGCCGTTGCCACGACACTTGCCGTATATCAAAAAATTCAGACAGGGGAAGGTCAACATGTTGACCTCGCAATAATGACTGCTGCTGGAGCAACGACAGATTGGTCTTACTCAAACGCATCTGTATTGAAGGCGGCGGGCCACCCCTACAACGAAGTCCGTCAAGGTGGTGGGTTTATGTATCCGATTTTCCAATGCCGTGATGGATGGGTGCGTATGGTCATACTTAGCCCTAGACAATGGGAGTCATTGTGGGATTGGATGGGAAGGCCAGAGGCATTCGGTGATATGGATTTCTGGTCACAGGTTGGCAACAGAATCATGAACGCTGATGTTTTGAATCCCGCGTACAGCGAGTTCTTCTCTGATAAGGAAATGCTGGATATCTGCGTAGAGGGACAGCATAGAGGGATTGTCGTTACCCCTCTATTAAAGCCCAGTGAGGTTTTATCTGATCCTCACCTTTCAGAACGCGGCACCTTCATAGAACACGAAGTAGCAATGGACACCATTGGTCATATCGCTTCCGGTTTTTTTGAGTTAGATGGCTCTCGTCACGGCTTTATCCATCGCGCACCTGAATTGGGTGAGCACAACGGATTCTGTTTTAGTGGAGAGCGGATAGGCACACATATACGAAGTGAAAATGCTGACTTCCCCTTGTCAGGTATTCGTGTCCTTGATTTCGGAATTGGTGGAGTCGGTGTTGAAACTTCTCGCCTATTTGGTGAGTACGGGGCTGATGTGATCAAGGTTGAAACCAGAACATACCCTGATTTCATTCGATTGGTAGCTTTAAGTGAAACATCGCCGTCTTTCACATCGTCCTCAAGAAGTAAACGCAGTTTCGGTTGCAATGTAAAGACTGAAGAGGGTTTGCAAATCGTCTACAGGTTGATAGAAGAATCTGATGTGCTTGTTGAGAATAGTGCTACTGGCGTTATGAATTCACTAGGGTTGGGGTATGAGGATTTAGTTAAGATCAACCCAAACATTGTTATGGTAAGCAGCCAACTCGTTGGTTCTCGTGGACCAAATAGCCACTGGACGGGATATGGTCCCACGACGCAGACCTATGGAGGGCTTTTGCATCTTTGGGATTACGATGATGACGACCCACCCGCTACGAATGGCACTATTTTCCCTGATCATGCAGCTGGGAGACTCTGTGCTCTTGCAGGAATTTCCTCCCTGATCGGACGTGACTTGAGGGGAGGTGCTACGCATACAGAAGTTGCCCAGGTTGAGGTCGTTGTCAACATGATTTCTGAACAGTTACTCAAAGAGAGCCTTCAGCCCGGTTCAACTGGACCTAGAGGTAACCGTCATGAGCAACGTGTACCTCGGGGACCTTTCCGATGCGCAGGTGAAGAACAGTGGGTGGTGATTTCCATTGAAACAGATTCTCAGTGGATTTCTTTAGTAGCAGCTATGGGCTCACCTCAATGGGCCACACCTGAGGTGTTCAAAACTCTTGAAGGTCGGATAGAGCATATTGAGCTGATAGAGAATAACGTCGCTGATTGGGTCCGCGGTCAGAGCCGCGACAAGGTTTTCACTTCATTGCAAAAGGCTAATGTTCCTTGTGGTCCAATGATCATTGGTATGGAAATGCTAGATGACCCACACCTTGAGGCTCGAGGTTGGACGCTAGAAATAGACCAGCCGGGTGTCGGGTACATGAAGCTGGAAGGTCCTGCTTGGATGAGTGAAAGCATGGGAGGGCCCATTACGTTTCCAGCTCCAGATCTCGCTGGCCATACGCGCGAAATCGCATCAGAAGTTCTAAAAATGGACCAAAGTGAGGTAGAGGACTTAATTGAGCGCGGAGTCCTAGAAGTATGAGAGAAAACCCCGAAGGCCAAATACTCACAGAAATCGAAGGAGATGTCGGATTACTGACAATATCTAATCCACTGAATCGTAACGCTATGAATCTATTCATGTACCACGAAATACCTTCAGCTATCTCCCAACTTATCAAAGTAGGTGCACGAGTAATTATTGTTCAAGGACAGGGGAATGAAGCATTTGGTTCGGGCTCCGATATTTCTGAATTCACAGAACTACGGTCACCCGAGAACGCAGAAGCATATGACCAAGCAGAAGCCGATGCCC
>MDTE01097147.1_pt1 | contig 13269 bp, 10 predicted proteins | sample 811231 | NCBI WGS metagenome assembly MDTE01 (sample SAMN05326651, study PRJNA326480) | marine metagenome | isolation source: seawater | place: Indian Ocean: Red Sea | collected 2010
CCACCAACAGCAGGGCTGGCCACCAGTTTCGTTTTGGGACAGCAAGTAACTCGTCTCGTTTCCAGTAGCATAGGCCCAGCACGATCAGCGGGATAATATAGCCCAGTTCGTCGTCCTTGGAGGTGCTGTAAGCGTAGTTCATCCAAGCGTAAAGCGAATGGGTGTCGACGTAGCCGAAGGTGGAGTTGCCGAGGAATTGAAAAAAAACCAGCCATGAACCCAGCAGCGTGAGAAACAGTAGTTTATCCGGAAATCCGGTCCAGCAGCGCGAGATTTCATCCATCACGCTGGGTTGTGGGGCTTTATTTTGACTCTCAGGCTCGCTCATCGCTCAGCTGCAGGACAGCATAACCGTGCTGATGTAAAACGGCGAGAAAACCCTACTTTCTCCAAGCGCGACGGAGCATTTCGATGGCATTGTTTCCCATTATGTTGGCGATGTCTTCCTCTGCATAACCACGTTTAGAAAGCATCGGTGGTATTTTTTGTAGATCGGCAATCGAGTTCATGTCTCCAGGAGATTGCTCAAGGCCAAAGCCCCCATCCAAATCAGTTCCGATACAGGCGTGCTTGGTATTGCCTGCGAGCTGGCAAACATGGTCTATGTTATCGACTACATGTGACAGAATCACGCCTGAGGATTGGGGTGTCGTTACACCGCGTTGCCAGTTTGGAATAAGCATCCACGCATCAAATGCTGCACCAATAACTCCTTCACGTTCTATGACTCGCTTGAGTTGTTCATCGCTAAGCTGGCGCTCGCCTGGGACCAATTTGCGGCAATTGCAGTGGCTTGCCCAAACTGTCCCGTTAAAAATATCCATAGCCTGATCTAGTGATTCGTCGCTAAGATGTGTGACATCTAAAATAATATCCAAGCGCTCCATTTCTCGAAGCAGGTCAGGGCCAGTAGTTCCTAGAGGGCCACTTTCACCTGTCCCTGGAGCATATGTGCCGGGCCCGTAATGTGCCGGCCCGATCGCTCTCAATCCACTTTCGTATGCCTTCTCTAAATGTTTCAGAGTTATCATAGAGTCCGCTCCCTCTAGGCTTAGCACATAACCAATAGGCAGATGGAGGGGAGGGGACCCTCTCCATTTATCCAAGTGGGCATCAAGTTGTTTAATGTTGGTAATCTGGGTAAGTTCACCTTGCTGTTCCAATTGATTGTACCAAGCTAATTGGCCTTGTGTCTGTGCCCACGCTTGGGCGGGGGAGTGCCAACCCGGAAGCGGGTTTTTTTCCTTGGTGAAACGCGCAATTTGGGTAGCAACACAGAGCCCAATGTTCCCCGTACGCATTTCAGGAAGACATACTGTTCCCTTGGTGCGATCGGGCTTATCAGTTTGACCGAGTTCAAAGGTGCGTATTTTGTCGAGTGGCTGTGTTAGATCTCGGTTCCATTCCATTGCGTTCATAGAAAGGTCTAAATGAAGATCAACAATAAATGGCAAACTTTTGGGCATTATTCGTAAGATGATGGAATGTTAAGTCCTGCGACAGTCAAAAGCAGAAAATCAAACCTGTGAAGCCTAGAGTCTGAAGGGTTAATGCGCTTGGCCAAGTATGAGAGCTGATTTAGGCTCGTGGTTTGGCTGTGCTTTGGGCCGCCAAGGAACAAATGGGGAATCAAAACAATATTTTGGAAGAAAGCCACGAAGACTCCAAGCCTGAGGCGCTTGATTTTATCAGGGAGATCATTGCCAATGATTTGTCCAGCGGGAAGCATAATACCACAATTACGCGGTTTCCTCCCGAGCCGAATGGCTACATTCATATTGGCCATGCTAAGTCTATCTGCCTTAACTTTGGGATTTCTAAGGAGAATAAAGGTGGAGTTTGCCACTTGCGGTTTGACGATACAAACCCTGTAAAGGAGGACATGGAGTATGTTGATTCAATAAAGCAAGATGTGGGCTGGCTGGGATTCGAATGGGGGGAAAACCTTTTTTTTGCATCAGACTATTTTGATAAGTTATATGAGTTTGCACGGCAATTGATCAAAGAAGGTAAAGCATTTGTCTGTGATTTAACGCTTGAAGAGATCGCCGAACATCGAGGAGCCCCAAAAACCCCAGGGAAAAACAGTCCTTATCGAGACCGTTCACCGGCTGAAAATATGGATTTATTCGAACGCATGCGAAATGGTGAGTTCGATGATGGAGCGAAAGTACTTCGAGCCAAGATTGACATGGGATCTCCGAATTTACATATGCGTGATCCGGTTTTATATCGAATTCGAAAAACAACGCATCACAGAACAGCTGATAAATGGTGTATTTATCCAATGTACGATTTTACTCACTGTCTATCAGATTCTATCGAGGGAGTAACCCATTCACTATGCACTCTAGAGTTTGAAGTGCATCGGCCGCTTTACGACTGGGTTTTGGATGCCCTCAGGGTCGATTGTCATCCACGCCAGATAGAATTTGCTCGTTTGAATTTGACCTACACGGTTTTGAGCAAACGTAAATTGCTAGTACTTGTCCAAGAGGGCCACGTTAGTGGATGGGACGACCCTCGCATGCCAACTGTTTCCGGTTTGCGTCGCCGTGGTTATACTCCGGATAGTATCAGGTCGTTTTGCCGCGCCATAGGATTGACTAAGTTTAACAGCCTGACGGATGTAGCTCTGCTTGAGCATAGTATTAGACAGGACTTGAACGAAATAGCACCACGTCGTCTGGCGGTGTTAAGACCGATAAAAGTCGTAATCACGAATTTTCCGGAAGGGAAGGTTGAGGAGCTTGAAGCTGTCAATAACCCGAAAAATCCGGAGGCAGGAACTAGAATGATGCCTTTTACGAGGGAGATTTATATAGAGCGTGATGATTTCTTGGAGGATCCGCCAAAGAAATTTTTTCGCCTTGGCCCGGGAAGAGAGGTCAGACTTCGGTTTGCTTATTTTATTACTTGTCAGGAGATAATAAAAAATGATTCTGGAGAGATCATAGAATTAAAATGTACATACGACCCAGGAACACGAGGAGGGAACGCTCCAGATGGGCGCAAGGTCAAGGGTACGATTCATTGGGTTTCTGCTGCTGAGTCCTTCCAAACCGAAGTTCGGCTATACGATCGTCTTTTTACGTCAGAAGACCCAAATAGGGAAGATGAGGGTAAAACTTTTCTCGACTATCTAAACCCTGAATCATTAGAGCTGATTCCCCATGCAAGGCTAGAGCCTAGTCTGGCTTCCGCGAAACCAGGCGAAACGTTTCAGTTTGAGCGATTAGGTTACTTTTCTGCAGATTTAAAAGATTCGAAGGAGAACAATCCCGTGTTCAATAGGACAGTAACATTGCGTGACGGGTGGGCTAAGCAACAAAATAAGGCATGATTATTAGTCGGCTGTTCAGGCAACTACGTTGCCTTTTGCCGGCGAAACATTAGACTCCCTCTGTAGGGTTCGAAGCCAATATGGACGACCTTTGTCAAAAAGTTTGGAACGGCGAGCGCATCACCGAGGCGGAGGCGGCTGAATTGTACGGACTGCCTTTACAACAATTGGGGGTGTTATCAGATCGCAGACGCAGATTGGCCAAAGCCGATGCCTATGGGGGAAAAGGAAACAGCATTGTTACATATATCCTTGATCGCAATATAAACTATACCAACATCTGTAATGTTTATTGCAAGTTTTGTGCTTTTTGGAGAACAGAAAAACAAGATGAGGCTTATGTCATTTCACATGATGAGATTGATAAAAAAATTGAGGAGACAATTGCGCTTGGAGGAACGCAGATTCTTATGCAGGGAGGGCATCATCCTAAATTAAGTAAGCAATGGTATCTGGATTTACTTGGTCATATCCGAGATAAGTATCCACAAATTAACATTCATGCTTTTAGTCCCAGTGAGTTTATCCATTTTCGAGATATCTTTGATGAACCTCTCGAAATTTTAATTCGAGATTTTAGAGAGGCTGGATTGGGATCTATCCCAGGAGGGGGAGGAGAGATTCTGGTGGATGAAGTTCGCAATCGCATAGCTCCATTAAAGGCCATGACGGATGATTGGCTTGAGGTAATGGAGATCGCACATAACCTTAATATGGCTTCCTCTGCGACAATGATGTTTGGGCATGTGGAGAGCATTGAACAGCGTGTTGAGCATCTTGAACGAGTTAGGCGGCAGCAAGATGAGACAGGAGGATTTACGGCTTTCATCGCATGGACCTTTCAGCCGGATCATACTAAGTTAAGGGCGCCGGCAGTCGGGGCAAACGAATATCTGCGTATGCAAGCATTAAGTAGGATTTATTTAGATAATATTCCTAATATCCAGAGTTCTTGGGTGACTCAGGGCCTTGAGGTTGGGCAGGTGGCTCTTAATTATGGAGCGAATGATTTAGGGAGCATTATGATTGAAGAGAATGTTGTCTCGGAGGCCGGCACGACATTTTGCATGGATGAAAATGATATGAAGCGACTTATCGAAGATATTGGATATAAGGCAAGGCAACGCGATAATTGGTACCGCTTGGTTGAAAGCCGAGCAGTAGCAGCATGATGAATTTGAAATCAATAAATAATACGGGCAGTTTTAATTATTTGGTCAGTAGCTTTCTGTGTTCAGGTCTAGTGTTCGCTTTGTTGATTTCTACAGGGTGTCGGTCTCCAAAAAAAAGCAGCAATACTTTCAGCCTTAACGACCGAGTTACGTATAACGCTGCCTATGACAGGGAACTAGAATCTATTTTCAATCTCTCAGAAAAAGGGAAGTGGGAAGAGGCTGAAGCCGAGATAGGGCTGCTACTAGAAAAACATAAGGACGACCCTACTTTGCAGCGAATATCCGAATGGGTAAAAACTCAAAAAACGCTACTTCGCCAACAGGCTGTTGAGGATAGAATTCGTAGTGTGAACGCTAGGCAAACGGGGATGAACCCTACGCTAAAAGAATTATGGACAGAAAGTAAGGATCGCGGTTTGCCTCCTCGTAAAGATCTTCGTGATGCATTGGAGATGATTGAAGCAACTCCTTATGTGCCGGATACTTTTGGGAAGAAAGTTACAAAAAAAGGATTTCTTTTTGATTCACAAAGTGAGAAGGGGCGAATGTCTGAGCTATTAAAAGCTAAGGTCTCTGTCGAAGCTGAGAACTTGCCGATTCAGCAAATCCTTTTTGATCTCGGCAAAAAGGAAGGCATTAATTTTGTGGCTGATCAAGAAATGAAGCCATTGCAACAGAAATTGACGCTTAAACTTGATAATGTGCCTCTTAATGAATTACTGGAATATATTTCGCGAAATACAGGAGTAAAATTTCAAGTAGGCGAGGAATTGATTTGGGTTATAGATGGCAAAGCATCGAAGGAGTTAATAGAAGAAACACGGTTCTACAGGTTGCGGAAAGGATTTATTGTTCCGGCACAATTTGGGCCAGACGAGATTGTTTCTGTTACTACCAAGCCGGCTGAAGGGCCATCTGTCACGAGAGAAACCGCTACGTACAACAAATTTGTAAACGATAGTAAATCCCAGAATCCGTCGATTTCAGAGGCGATGGAAAAATTCTTTAAAGGGGAGTTCATGATAGATTATGAACGTAATTTAATTGTCGCTACCGGGACTCCTTCCCAGTTTGAATTACTCGAAAAAATAATTGCCGAGTTCGATCGCCCTATTCAGCAAGTACTAATTGAGGCAAGATTTATTACCATTTCTGAGGCAGCGTTTCTTGATCTTGGTTTCCGTTGGGCATCTAGTATTGCAAATGGAGTAGTAAAAGATCAGACAGGAATAAGTCAGGGGGCTATTGGAGGGCAAGAAGGAATGATTACTCGGATCACGTTAAAAAATGTTTTTGATAATGACAGTATTCTTGAGAATGCCGATTTAACTGCTGTGCTTAGTGCGCTTGAGCAGAGTGGAGAAAGCCAATTATTGAGTTCCCCAAGATTGACTTTACTTAACAATAGGCCGGGAAAAATAAGTGATGGCGAAGTTAACTATTATTATGAACAATTTGCTATAGAGGAAAAATTTTTGGGGAATGATAATAATTTTAGTACTTCAGCTCGACTGGTTCCTACAGGCAAGCCAAGCAAGATCACGGCAGGAGTTTCACTTGATGTAGTTGCAAGTATAGGAGGCGATGGGCAAAGCATTTTGTTGGCACTGCACCCTGTAGTAAACCAGAATGTCAGTTATGTTTCGCTTGATGGCCAGACAGTCGATCAGCTTGATGAAAAGGCTAATAATCAAATGCAGATCTTTCTGCCTAAGTGGCGTACGCAGGAATTGTCAACGCGGGTTGTTGTAGGATCTGGACAAAGTATAATGATGGGAGGAGTGCTTCAGCGGGAGCAACGGACTGTTGTGGAATCAGTACCGATTCTTGGGAATATTCCAGGGCTAGGGGCGTTATTTCGGAAGCGAGCTACATTGGATAGGCCTCGATACCTTTTAATTTTTGTCACCGCCACATTAATTGATGAAGATGGATCTTTTATTACCTATGAAAAGCCTGAGAGTGGTTTGCCGGCTCCTGTAAGGGCCCCCAAGGGATTGAGTCCTTCGCGTTCTAATGCGTTTCCAGCATCTCCAAAGCCAGTAACAGTTCCTGATCCCCCTCAACCCAGCCCTTCCTCTCCACAATAATCAAATGCTGGGCTATGAGTTTTAACCATAACAAGACTTTAGTAATAAAGTAGTCCGAGATTAATCGAAATTATAAGATATATAGCCAATTAATATGCCAAAAATCGAACGTGCACTTATTTCAGTTTCTGACAAGACAGATCTTATCCCATTTGCGGAAGTGTTATACCGCGCTGGAGTAGAAATTCTTTCAACAGGAGGCACAGCTAAGGTGCTACGAGAAGCCGGTATTGAGGTATTAGATATAAGTGATTACACCGGGTTTCCTGAAATGTTAGACGGACGAGTGAAAACACTACATCCAATGGTCCACGGCGGGTTACTTTACCTGCGTGAGAATAATGATCATATTTCCACAACAGAAGCACATGGGATTAAGCCGATCGATCTTGTTGTTGTGAATCTCTATCCTTTTGAGCAAACAGTGGCCAATCCAGATGTTGCCCTAGAGGATGCCATAGAGAATATAGATATTGGAGGGCCTTCAATGCTGCGGAGTGCAGCAAAAAATCATCAAAGTGTCACTGTTATAGTCGACCCTGCAGATTATGATATGGTTTCAAAGCAGATATCAGCAGAAGGAAATACTACTACAGAATTACGACGTAAGCTGGCGGTGAAAGTTTATGCTCGGACATCGGCATATGACGGTGCGATAGCCCAGTATTTAGATAATGTTTATAACGAAGAAGAGTCGAAGTTGGAAGTGCCCGCCGAACTCGTTTTGCGTACTCCAAAGACACAGGATTTACGTTATGGTGAAAACCCTCATCAGCGAGCTGCGCTTTATGGAAGGTTTGGGGATTTTTATGAACAGATCCATGGCAAGGCGCTTTCTTACAATAATATTCTAGATCTTACAGCGGCAGCGCAATTGATTGCAGAATACAATTTAGATGCCCCGACGTTAGCGATACTCAAGCATACGAATCCTTGTGGCCTCGGGCAGAGTGATAAGCTTTCTGAAGCTTGGGAAAAGGCATTTGAAACAGATAGACAGGCTCCTTTTGGTGGGATTATTGCCAGTAATACAGAATTGGATTTAAGTACAGCGGAACAAATCAGCGAAATCTTTACAGAGGTTATCATTGCTCCGAATTTTGCTGAGGAAGCTTTGGAATTGTTACAGAAAAAGAAGAATCTTCGTTTAGTTAAATTAAAATTAGATCCCGTCAAAGCTTCTCCTTGGGATTTGAGATCCGTCGGGGCAGATTCATTTCTTCTTCAGGAGAGAGATCTAAAGAGTACGGCTTCTTCTGATTTGCAGATTGTCACTGACCGGCATCCAACGGAAGATGAACTAAATGCGATGCTATTTGGCTGGCGAGCAGTGAAACATTTGAAATCAAACGCAATACTTTATTCAGCTAAGGATCGTACCCTAGGAGTGGGAGCAGGTCAGATGAGTCGAGTTGATTCAAGTCGCATTGCTGTCTGGAAAGCAGGAGAAGCGGGAATTGATTTGAAAGGGAGTGCGGTATGTAGCGATGCATTTTTTCCTTTTGCAGACGGGTTAATTGCTGCTGCCGAAGCTGGAGCAAGTGCTGCAATTCAGCCCGGGGGCTCCAAAAGAGATGACGAAGTTATCGCTGCCGCAAATGAGCGAGGAATAGCTATGGCCTTTACGGGGGGGCGCCACTTTAGACACTAACTCCGCTGTGCTCACCAAACGTCAATGGCATCCTGAATCGTTACTAGCATTTGGGGCTTCACTTATGATTGCGCTAGGATTGGGGGGAGCGCTACCTGGGCTATTTGAGAATGGATCAGCAGGACAAATGGCAGCGAATGTTTTGGTTCTCCCCTTTGCTATCCTAGTGTCGCTTATTGTTTGGTTTCAAGTAAACCGACGGGTTTATAAGGTTCCTTTGTCTTTGGAGGACACGTTTGGTTTTAACAGCAAGAATCTAGGGAGGTGTATTGTATCCGGATTTGTTATGGGCTTTGTTCTGGTTTTTGTAGCCATGATATTGGCTTATGTAAGCTCAAGGATTATTGAGTCTCTTGGACAGGATCAGGGATTGGTGAGTTTGGATGAAGATAAGAATGGAATAATTACTAGCGAAGAATGGCGAAATGCAGATAAAGCATTAGTGGCTCTAGATCTTAATAAGGATGGGCAATTGTCTGAGGAAGAGATCATTAACAAAACGAATTTTTTTGGAGATGAATCAAGCCTGACCGTTTTAGATATAGATAAAGACAGAATTATCTCTAATGAAGAAATCCAAAATGCAGGCGAAAATTTGGCTGCCCTAGATAAAAATAAGGATGGGCAACTTTCAGGCGAAGAAATAACAACTAAAGCTAACCCTCAAAAACTGGTTCTTTTAATTGCAGATTTGATAGATCAAAAAAAGTATATTGGATTATGTTTTTTTATTTGTATGGCTGTAATTGTTGCGCCTGTTGTAGAAGAGTTACTCTTCCGAGGAGTCCTATATCCTGCAATTAAACAAATTGGGTATCCTCGTTTTGCAGCAATTGGAACCGCAATCCTTTTTGCTCTTTTCCATGTTAATTTAGTGACCTTTTTGTCACTTACGGCAGTTGCCTTGGGGCTTGTGGTTCTTTATGAATTTACTGATAATTTACTTGCCCCAATTATCGCCCATGCGGTTTTTAATACTTCCAACGTATTTATGATTTTTTATTCCTCGGCTCAAACTGCAGTTCCAAGTTGGGTTATTTGGTGATGAGTAATGAAAAGAAAGATATTTCTAATAAAAGTCCAAGTGAGTTTGAATTAATCACTAGACTTAAGTCAAAACTGCCTGTTGACGAATCTGTAATTATCGGGGCAGGGGATGATTGCGCAGTTATAGATGCCGGAGTTCAGGGCAAATGGCAGCTTCACAAGACAGATGCTGTTGTTGAAGGGGTGCATTTTTCTAGAGAAGATGATTCTAAAAAAGTTGGGCGAAAGGCAATTGCCCGTGCTTTGAGCGATATTGCGGCCATGGGGGGAACGCCATGTTGGGCTACGGTAGCAATAGGTTTACCAGATGGATTTAAATCAGAATTAGTTGAAACAATATATGATGGGCTAACTGATTTTGCTAAACTCTATAATGTTTCCATTGTTGGAGGGGAAACGGTTTCAAGCCCTGAGCGTTTGGTTATGAGCGTGACGGTTATAGGCGAAGTGGATTGTGATAAATGCATCCTTCGTTCAGGCGCCAAGGTAGGCGATGGGATTTGGGTTACAGGAGAGCTGGGAGGCTCCATAACTGGGCATCATCTCGATTTTTTACCACGCTTAAATGAGGCCCTTTGGTTGGCAGAAAATTATCTTCCAAGTGCAATGATAGATCTTAGCGATGGTCTCGCTGGAGATCTTGGGCATCTGCTTGATCAAGCAAATTCAGGGGCAGAACTACTTGAGTCAGCATTACCTATTAGAAGAGAGGCTCGTTTGCGTGCTAGTGAATCTAGTTCTGCCAAACCTCCTTTACTTGCTGCATTAACAGACGGAGAGGATTATGAGCTGTGTTTTACTTTAAGCCCTGGGAGGGCTGTTAAAATGTTGGATGAATTTAGAAAGGCGTTTCCAGAGACTATGATTAGTTGTATTGGCAAGGTTACTAACGAGCCGGGCTTGAAGATTAAACAAAAGAATGGCACTAAGGAGTTTGCTACTCGTGGATTCGTTCATTTCCAATAGGCCAGAGGAAACTTTTGAATTGGGACGTCAGTGGGCATCAGATGTTTCATCAGGTTGGATCATTGGATTGATAGGGGATCTTGGGACTGGCAAAACACAATTAATTAAGGGGCTAGCAGCAGGGATGGGGATTGATGAAACAGTGAGCTCCCCGACCTTCGCCTTACTTCAGGAATATAATAAAAATAGAGTGCCGCTGGCTCATATAGATCTTTATCGGCTGGAATCACAAATGGAAATTGTTGGTGCGGGGCTAGAGCATTTCTTGGCATCTCCTGATGGAGTTGCGGCTGTAGAATGGTATGATCGTTGGCTAGTTACCAAATGGCAGCCAGGTCAAGCCTTGCCGGAATCTGCTAAACCTAGCGATGGAGTTACATTACGGCTTGCCACATTTTTTGAAACAGGAGAATCAAAACGGGAGATTAAATATGAGGATTTTGGCGGCTGAGTTTTCTTCTGATCAGCGTAGTGTGGCTGTGCTAGATGGTGAAAGAATTCTTGCTGAGCGAACTTTAAGTACAGGGCGAAATACAGAGGCTATACAATTGATAGAATCAGCCTTGGATCATGCAGAGACCGCGCGTCATGATATTGAGTGTATAGCAATAGGAGTAGGGCCCGGGTCGTATACGGGGATTCGAACGGCTATTGCTCTGACGCAAGGCTGGCAACTTGCAACCGGGGTAAAAGTGCAGGCGATTGATAGTCTGGAGGCGCTCGCCTTTGGGCAACAAGCTGCAGGCGAGAGAGGAGCAGTCACGTTTGCCGTGGATGCCGCACGAGGGGAATTCTATATAGCTATATTTGAGCTGAGAGCTGAAGGCATCGAATGTCTTCAGAGTACTCATTTAGTAAAGAGGAATGAACTAGAGCAATTATTATCTACAAAGAAGATAATTGTGGGGCCAAACTTGGAAAAAAACTTTCCAGCTATTAGAAACGGGTCCCCAGCAGCAAAGGATGTCGTCATCTTAGCATCTAGAAGATCTGATTTTGTTGAGGCTTCTGAACTAGAGCCTGTATACTTGCGCAAACTTGATTTTGTTAAAGCGCCTCCCCTTCGGGATATCCCTCCCTCCCCACCCTTAAAGCATCACTCAGGAAAAAGGATTTAAATTAAGCGCTAATGAAAACACTGTGTAGAAATTGCAATCAACGATTGGATATACCTGAGGAGCTCGCGGGCCAGACGATTGACTGTCCAGTTTGTAATACTAGTTTTTCGGTGCCTGAAATAGAAGCAACACAATCTTTGATTTCTCAAGTTCAAGCTACTAAGCGGCGTGCGGACACCCCGCAAAATAAAGTTCTGAGAGCAAAAACTTCTATTGGCCCATCTGCTGTTATCCCTAAGAAACCAAAACTTCCAATTGGGACATTTGTAATTGCCGCGTTTGCGGGCTTCGTGATGTTGGGAGTTATTGTAGTTCGATTTGGAGAAGGATTTTCTAGATCTTCACCCATACTAAATGATGTTGGTTATTTGGCCGGGCCAAGTGCTGCTGAAAAAGCTTCGATAAGAAATGACATATTATCGATAAACAATTCCCTTCGCTTAGGTGAAATTGGAGCTGATACTGTACAACAGCAGATCGTATTAAGGCAAACGGCAACAGTGGAAATGGCAGGACTATTGGCAAGGGCTCTTGGAGAAACGCAGAGTAACGTTGCATCAATTTTAAGTTCGATGAGGCTAGATGACATCAGTAATGAAACGGTGTATCAGCAAAATGCTCTTCGAAGTAGTTACTTGGTTAAAATGCTGGGATTGGCGTCAGAGGCGGCAGGTGCCAGCAGTTCACAAACCGGAAGAATTGAGAGTAAAATGAGATTGAATGAAATAAGTGCGGATACTGTTTTTCAGCAGATTGCGATAAGACAAACAGCGGTAGTTGAAATGTCAGGAGTTCTATCGTTATCGATGGGAGCATCTTCCAGTTCGGTGAATTCAAAATTGAGTTCTATGAATTTAGATGATATTAGTAACGAGACTGTAAACCAACAAATTGCATTGAGGATGAGATATTTTGCTTCTATGCTATATTTGGGAGCAGAGGCGTCAGGTGTGGATGGTACGGCAATTAGCCGAGTCCAGTCGGATATCAGTTTGCGAGAAATTAGTGCCGATACAGTATATCAGCAAATGGCTATAAGAGTGAGCGGGGGAAAAGATGCGCTTGAGTTGATTGTACGGACCATCGTGGAATGATCATGAGGTTTTGTTTTGGGCGGCATGAGTGTGGGTTCTAAGATTAGGCTTTCTTCGGTTTTGGGTTTCACCCAGTTGGTTTAAACTAATCATCACTCTGTAGGCCTTAAAATATAAATTTAATTCAACGTAGCTAGGTAGGCAACCAGATCGCGAACCTGTCGCAGGGTAAGAATCGTTTTGAGGTCGGGCATTGTGCCAATTGGCTTCGATTGGGATTTAAGTTCGGAGGCGGTAAAATATTCCAATGAGTTGTCAGGAAGTTTGATGGTAATTCTGTTTCCTTCCTTGTTTATCAAGGTGCCGCTAATTGTCCGCCCATCCTTAAGTTGCACTGTGACAATCCCGTAACCTAGCGTGATTTCGGCTTGTGGATCGACGATGGACTGGAGCAGATATTCACGCGAATGCCGTTTGGCGATGCCCCCCAAGCTGGGCCCAACCTGCTTGTCGCTCTGCTTTAACGCATGACACTTCGAGCATTGGGCCTGCGCATGGCCAAAAAATATACTATTTCCTTTTTCGACGTTACCTCCCTTTAGGGCAACGCCATAGCGAGTCATGATATCCTGTTTGTTAATGTAATTATTATAATGCTCCAACTGCATCTTGAGATCCGGGTAGTCACGCGAGATAGTTGTGGCTGTTTCGAGCACTTCCAGCTGGATTTCAGGGGCGATTCTTCCTGCGATTAGGTCCTTAACTAGTTGTTCAATGATATACTTCTTTGAGGCTAGTCTTGGGATCATTTTGATCGCTCGCTGCAACTCAACCGTATCACCAGA
>MDTE01000364.1_pt1 | contig 13268 bp, 6 predicted proteins | sample 811231 | NCBI WGS metagenome assembly MDTE01 (sample SAMN05326651, study PRJNA326480) | marine metagenome | isolation source: seawater | place: Indian Ocean: Red Sea | collected 2010
CCATGAGGTTCATCTTGAAGTTCTTCAGCTTGCTGACCTCCTTGTTCAGGGACTTGACCGCGTCGGTCAGGGCGCTCTTCTCGCCCTGGAGCTGTGCGTTTTCCTCGCGCGCCAGCTCGAGCTTGTCCTGCGCCTCGGCGACCTCGCCCTCCATCGCGATCATTTGCTTCTGCATCTGCTTGTTCTTCGCGCGCGCCTCCTCCACCTGCTCGGTCAGCTCGTCGATCTCAGCCTGCATCTGCGCCGTCTTCGTGGCGAAACCCATCGCGGAAATGCGGCCGGCGAGTTCGAGCATCTCAGCGGGGTCCGTGGGCAGCGCCTGAATGGTTGGCGGGGCATGGACCGGGGGCGGGTGTTAGGAGGAGGAAACGCGGATCGTTTTTGGGCGGGTGAATAATGCACTCGTTTTGGCGCGAACGCGACGATCGACGCGGGGTACGAGCGGGTCGCGGGGTCGGGATTGACGCCGCGGCTCGTGAGTACGCACCGCCGCGAGGTCTCTGGGGATGGAGCCGTCCATCTCTCTCCGATGTCCACCTGGGGATGAAGGCCTCCAGCCACCGGTGCGTGTTGTGCGCCTCTTCGAAGGCTCGGGTCGATTTCTTAGTTGTCACGCGTACGTGCTGTTGTCGCGCAACCGTCCGGCGTGGCCGGACAGTATTCCCGGGAGAGAATCGTAGACCCTAATTCCTAAATATTCCGGTAACCACCGTATTAGGGTTTGCATGGACTTGCAAATTCATGTACGAGCGAACAGTCTGCAAAAACCCCATATTTTTTGTTGTTAAAATTCCGGTCTAATTTAGGAGTTAAAACCGTAGACCCATGTTCGCAATCACTGTATGAGACACGTGTTTCGCGTATGCGACGTGGTTAGCCTAAAATCTGCCACCAAAATTGTAAATTCGAACCAGGCCCTAATAAAATGCAATGCTCTCGCCTCGGCACCGCATAGTTGGTACGCCCTCACAAGCAAGTACTCAACAAAGTCAAGATGCCTAAGGCTACGGCTCCCCACAGGGTGCGTCTCCCGACCGCGTGCGCATCGGCGCATGGCCGTTTCATAGCTCGGACGGCGACGGAGCGGCGTTCACCGGGCACGGAAGGATGTCGAGGACACGTCGCTGAAGAAACCCTTCGGACGGTACCTGACGCGGGCGATTGCGGGTCGGCGACGCCGACTAGTGTATCGCGCCGGTCGAATCGAGTACAATGACGGCGTTTACAATCCATTGTGACGCGTCGTGTGTCCGTTTCGATCGAGCGTCGCGTACCCTGAGCGGTTTTCGACGCGACGTGCCTTCGCCTTTCCCCCTCTCCGAGGCTCCTCGCGACCTCGGAGCGCCCGGATGCGCGCCGACGACGGCGCGATGTTGATGCCTCGGCGGCCGACGATGATTACAAAGTGATGATTACATCACGTTTGGACCATCGTAGGCGGCATTGGCATCGACGCGCGTTCGTCGTCGATAGGAGGTCGCCGCGCGTCGGTCGATCCTTCGATCCTTCCTCCGTTTTCCGCACTAGGGTCTACTCTCTTAGGGTTTAGACTGTTTTTCGTTTTTCACCCGGGGAAGCGCTCGCGCGCGGATGCATCCCGGTCCGCGGATTCATCCATTCGACCCAAAAACAATTCGAACGCGTCGCTGACCTCAATGCCCTCCTCTCTTCACATCAACAGTACCGTCAGTTCCACATCGTGGGTCGCCATGTCCCCACCGATGCGATGCCCGATCCCCAGGTGTACCGCATGAAGCTGTGGAGCACCGACGACACCCGCGCGAAGTCCAAGTTCTGGTACTTCCTCTCCCGCCTGAAGAAGGTGAAGAAGGCGAACGGCCAGATCCTCGCGTGCAACGAGATCTTCGAGGAGGACGTGACCACCATTAAGAACTTCGGCATCTGGATCCGCTACCAGTCCCGCACCGGGTTCCACAACGCGTACAAGGAGTACCGCGAGGTGTCCATGAACAAGGCTGTGGACGCCCTCTACGAGGAGATGGCGTCCCGCCACCGTGTGCGCGCGCCCTGCCTGCAGATCATCAAGATTGCGCAGGTTGCTGACGAGGATGTCAAGCGCGACAACACCATCCAGTTCCTCGGCGTGAAGGAGCCCGTCTCCTTCCCCGTCGTCAACAAGGTTCTTCGCCACGACAGCAAGAGCCAGAAGACCACCTTCAAGTACAAGCGCCCGAACTTCTCCGCCGTGTAAGTTGCGCGGGGTTGTTTGGAGGCGAGGCGTGCTTGAAGACTTGGGGAACGGGCTGGGGTTGCTGGCATAGCAATGGGTTCGGGAGAGTTATGGGGGTGTGGTCGTCGCGATCAAAGGAAAGGTCGCCGCCAAGAAGTGGTTAAAAAACTAAAACCAAAAAAACCATGGAGAGCTCGGGGTTATAGGAAGTTCTCTAGACACTTGTGATGTCAAACTTAGGCATCGAAACAAAACAGCGCGACACAAATCATTCGCAATTCGCCATTTCGTTTCATTACAACATGCTCGCCCACACGATCAAGCCATGTACTTGAACACGTTGGGGTTGTCCTTGTCGCGCTCCAGGTAATCTCGCGAGATGAGGTCCTCGATCCGCTTCTTGATGATCTTAAAGTCGGGCTTGAACATCTTCGTCAGCTGCTGCACAACCTCGAGCACGAGCTGCTGGTGCGGAAGCACCTTGCGGCTCTTCATCGTTCGCACAATCGCCGCGTCGATGGCGTAGCGTCGGTCCTTGTCGACATCCTCCTGAACCTTCTTCTTGTCGTTAATCTGCGGGAGCGGAATCTTGATCCGGCGCATCCTGTCAGTGAACTTTTCGTTGTACGTGAACACGTCGTCCTGGTTAATGCTCTTGTTCTCGGGTTCCTTGAGCAGGAGCTTGTACTTGGCGCACGACAGCGAGTGCAGGTTACGTGCCATGTCTTCATCTGGCAGTCCGAGCCTCTCGCGAATCTCCGTGTACTTGAGGGTCTCCTGCTCGTTGAAGAGGAGCAAGATGGCAGCCTGGAACAGGTTGATGTTCAGCTCGATGGGCTTGGACGCGAAGTTCCCTTTCATAGTGACCTGACCGAGGCCGTAGATCCACGTCAGCTTGCGGTGCTGCAGCTTCTTATCGTAAAACTCCTTAAACGTGGTGATGCATCCGACGCACTCCTCGGGCAACGCCAGCTCGGTGAATTGGTACGTGGGCCAGAACCCGGTGGTCAGAACCGTGACGGCGAACTCCATCTTGGGCCTGCGGGTCTCGTCGTCGTCTAGCCACTTCTCGAACTCCTTTTGGTTGTCCTTCGCGATCTGCAGATCGGTCACCATGCCCTCCATCTTGCTCGTGAACTGCGCGCCGCACTGCGTCTTGAGCTTGGTCAGGATGGACCGCTCATGGTCGTCGTTGGCGCTCCTGTCGAAGAGCAAACGCCTGGACAGTTTCTTGCGGTAAAACTCGCCGAAAAGGTCCTTATCGCTGATGTAGGCCAGGAGCTTGACCACCTTCTCCAACGTCATCTCCACCTCCTCGTCTGAGAGCTTCTCGCTGCTGCCCTTCTGGAGCAGCTTATCGCAGAAAAGAGCGAGCAACTCGGCAGACGTGTTCCCCGTGACGACTTTGTTGCAGAAAACTTCGAACGCTTCCTTCAGAGCGCGATGGAACAAGGAGTCGTTGCTGAAGCAGTCCATGACGTACTGGAGATACTTGTCGTGGAGCTGGATGATGGACCGGACGAAGACCTGCTCGGTGCCCTGCGCCGCCTTGTCCTTGGGAGCCTCCTTCTTCGCTCCCTCCGCATCCTCCGCCTGCTTCACCAAGGTGACGCCCTCCTTCTCCACGTGCTTCTTGAATATGTCCGCGACCGGGGGCAATCCCGCGGGGATCCGCTTGAACAGCCTGAACATCCTCGCCAGGTCCTCCGTCTTGTCGTCTCGGAGCAGCACCGCACAGCCGCTGTGCTCCTTCTCCAACAGCTGAGTCTCGTACGCCGCGAGAACCTCTTTTTCAACCTCCTTCAGCAGCTTGGTCTCCGATGACGCGTGAAGGTAGTGTCCCACCCTCTCCTTCTCCCGCCTCAGGCACTCCTCCGCCTTGACCAGGTAATCCGGGCACGAGTCCTCGTCGATCCACACGGAAGCCTTCCTGCTGTAAAACGCCGCTGTGTTCGTGAGCAGGTGCGCCTCGAAGTCCTGCTCGTACGCCTCCATCCCGCCCATGCCCATCTCCACGAAAATGCCGAGGATGTTCTTGACCAACGCGCGGTCGATCTGCTCGCCGTCGCGTTCCTTATCCACCAGCGCGAGCACCGCGTCCTTGACGTTCTTCTTGAGCTCAGAATAGACGAGGTCGCGGAAGCACAGCATGCCCACGTCCTTCAGCTGCGCGAGGTTGTGACGCTGAATGTAGTACCTGTCGAGGTAGTTGAAGAAGCGCGAGAGCCACCGGACCATGATCTTGTGGTTGTCCCAGCGCTTCACGAGCTCCTTCAGCATGTACTCGCCCTGCTTCTCGCGCAGCGCGGGGAGGACGTCGGAGATGATGTACGCGTTGAAAGCCTCGCGGTACCTCTCGTACAGCTGCTGGGAGAAGTCGTGGGGCGGTTTCTGTGTGCACATGTTGTAGATGGTGCTGTTCGCGCGAAGTCACGGGCGGGATTCGTCGTCAGCTCGGCGCGACGCGTCTGAAACGACAAAAGTGGACGCCGGAACGGATCTGACGTTTTTGAAAACTGGGCGCGGGGCGGTTCGAGTGGGCGACGCACGTGTAGAGGTTGATGTACTCCTCCGGAGTGAAAGGCTCCTGCCCGTCGTCCTCGAGGATGGCGCGAAGCTTGGTGATTCCTTTCTGCGATCGGATGGGGGGAAGCAGGAGGGGTCAGTGGTTCGCTTTTTCAAAGATATCCCGTAGGGTTATTCCTCGGACACAGCTGGCACCTCCTCGGGCTCCCGGATCTGGCGCGCGTCGGGTGCGTGTCGACGGTCGAGGAGCGGGCCACGAGGGATGGGATCGCACCTGCATGAAGTCCCATCCATCCTCGAGGTTGATTATCTTCCTATCGCCCATCATCGTGCTCGGCGAGAAAGCCTCGCGCGCTCAAACCGGACCCGGGAGAGGTGACACGCAGAAGGAGCGAGATCTGCCGCGAGCGACCCTCGGACGCAGCGACGGTCCTCGGCCTCGATACGGGCGCGGGTCCGCGGGTCACGCGCTGCGGTGCCTCGAGGAACCGAGCGGTCGACGGAACGAGACCTGCCGTCACCGATGCTAGCGCGTCGGGCGGTGTGAACGGTCCGAGGTCACCCCGCGGTTCGACGAGCCTCCTCGGTTGTTTGCGTTGATGACTGCGTTTGTTCGCCTGTTGACTGGCGTGGATTATTTCATGCACACGATTAACGGCGCCCGACTCTATCTCCTTGCGGCCTGCTAAGGCTTCACAGATCGTACTTGACGTCCCACTTGTCCCTAAAGTTGGTGTTGAACGTCCAGTTATTCTCCCGGATCTGGCCGTAGAACCCCCGCTCGCATAAGTCGTACCCAAGCCGCAACTTCAGGTCCTGATCTTCCACGAAGTTGAAAATCTTCTTCGTCAGCTCCACGGACCCGGCCACGTCCGGCCGACTGAAACCCTTGCTGCCCACCATGCACCCCCCTTTCACGTCCAGAGTGAGCAGCCCATCATGATCCAGCTCGAACGTCTTTTTGCCGGCGACGCCGTACTTGACGTCGTCCTGCGTCGTGGCGTAGCTCAGGCCCATGTCCACTCGCGATAACACACTGCTGGGGAAGAATTTTTTTCTGACGTACGCCCGCGACTCGACGCGACCGTCGCGCGTGTCCAGCGACCCCGAGACCTGCGCGGCGTGGATCGAGAGAGAGTTAGCGTCAGCGCGGGGTTCGTCGTCGAAGGGTCGGTCTCCGTGCGAGGGCGTCGAGGCACGGGCCGGGGAACGCCGTCGGGGCGGATCGCGGGTAAAGCGCCCCTCGCGCGGATAAAAGGTGGGATTGTGGCCGTCGCCGGCGCGGGCGGGGCGGCGCACCGTGAGCACGTAGTTGTCGTCGTTGCAGAACTTCTCCTTGGCGAACAGCTTCAGGTGCTTGTTGCCGCTGTCGAACCTCAGGCTGGTCTCCATTGTTGCCGCGTGCGACCTCCGGACCCGCGCGCTCTGTACAGTGGCGCGCAGTCGCGTCAGTCGGCGCAATTATTCCTGGTCGCCGAAGATTGTTAGTAGTCGCCGTCCAGAATTGGCGCGAGCGAGGCACGGCTCCATGGCTCCTTGGAGGCCGGCATCCGCGGCGTCGCCGTACCGGCACGCCGTCTCCCCCGCGCGCTCGCACGTCTCCACCGAACTGTCGGACCCGTACCGTCTCTTAGAGAGCGCCACGCGAACGTCGAACGACGCGTACGGAGACTACCACGAGATTGAGAAGATCATGCAACGAGAGCGACGGGAGCACGACCGGATGCAGGCGCAGAAAGCGGAGCTGAAGGAGGCCGAGCGCCGAGCGTTCGTCGCGGAGAGACGCGCGGAGGCGGCCGAGCGCGCCGCGGCTGAGAGCGCGCGCGAGGCCGAGGCCGAGGTCGCCGTCGCCGAGGAGGTGGCGACGCAGGCGGTGGTGGCCAATCGCGACGCGCGGCGCGCGCTCGAGGCGGCGCGCGCGGAGGGGGAGGGATACCGCCAGACGCTCTCCGAGATGGGCACCCCGCCCACGTCGCCCCTGAGCGCGCGGTCGCTCCGCGCAACTCCGCAAGCCTCGCCCCACCGGCCCGACGACGGCGCGAACCCGGGCGTCCGCGCCTCGCCCCAACCCGCGACGCCCGTGCAGCCCGCGAAGATCGCCGAGCTCGTCAACGCCCTCGCGCAGGCGGACGCCAAGGCCGAGCGCCACCGGGTCATCGCCGACGGCCTGCGCGTGGACCTCGACGCCGCGGCGGCGGCGCTCGACGTGGAGCGCGGGGCGAGACTCGCCGCGGAGGCGGTAGCCGCGGCGCACGAGCAAAAGCGAATGGACGCCGTCGAGCGCTTGCTTCGACGCGCGAAGGACGGCGCCGCGTTGCGGTCCGACGTGGCGACGCCCACGCGGTCGTCGCGAGATCTCATCGTCGGGGCGCTCACGCCGAACGATTCGCACGACGTCGCCTCCGCCGCCGCCGCCGCTCCTGGTCCTCTCCGGGGCTCTCCGGAGCTGACCAGGGCGGAGGAAGATCTCGTCGCGTTGGAACGAGAACACGCGATCGAGCTGGACCACCTTCGGACGCAGCTCGTGAAGAGCAAGGCGGAGACGGACGCGACGCGAAGGGCGCTGGACGCCGCGCGCGCCGCCGAGGAGGCCGCCGTGCTCGAGCGGGACGCCGCCGCGATGGCCGGCGCCGTCGCCGAACGAGACCTGGCGCTGCTGGAACGGGGTCGCGCCGGGAGGGAGGGTCGACGCGCGCTCCGACGGGTCCTGGAGGAACTGGACGCCATCGAGCGACGGTCCGCGGGGATATACAAGGTGGCCGCGTCGGCGATCGACCTGAACCGTCGGATGTGCGAGGCCATCGAGGCGATGCCCGTTCGATCCGGACGATGGCTCGGCGACGGGTCGTCGGACGAGGACGACGACGACGAAGAAGACCCGCGGGGATTTCGCGCCGTCGACCGGGGAGTGGAGCAAACGTGGCGCGTGGGCAGGGACGTGCTGCAGGAGGCGTGGCACCACACCCGAGGGGAGATGCGTCAGCTCAGGCGGGAGGCGCGGACTCTGGGCGCGCAGCTGGAGAGGGCGGCGTTGGCGGAGGTGAAAGCCAAGGCGACGGCGAGCATGTACCGGTCCCACGACTCGCGCCTCTCCTCCGATTTCGACAAGGGATTCGCGGTCGGTAACAGACTGGCGGCGCGCGGCGAGGTGAACCGCGGCGACGGCGTCCACTCGGCGAGGTCGTCGTGGGAGAGCCGCACGTTCGCGCCCGAAACGACGCGTTCTCGTCCGGAGACGGCTTGGAGGTCGGCGGAGGTTCGAACGTCGGCGGAGGTTCGGAGGTCCGTCAGCAGGGACAGGCTTCACTCCCGCGCGTCCAGCGCCCGGAGCAGCGCCGCGACGAGTCTCGCCCTCGAGTCCAACCGGCGCGGACGGACGACGACGACGACGACGATCGGTCCGGGCTCGTCGCCGGCTGCGCGATCGCCGTCCGCGTCGCCCGCGAGGATGGGAAGCGTGCGGTCCAGCGCCGTCGGATCGATCGCGTCGGGGTTCCATAGTCAAAGTCCGTCGTCGTCGTTCGGGGGCGCCGGTGCGACGCGAAGGAGCCGGTCGGTGCCTCGCGGCGGCGCGATGGCCTCCAGCGCCGATCGATCCAGTCCGGGCAGGGGACGATCGCCCGCGGCGAAGAGGCGGGTGTTTGCGGAATCGCCCGGCCGGTCGGTCGGTCGCGCGAGGAGCGCCAGCGCCGGACGAACCGTGCCGATCGCGTCCCCCGTCGCCGCGTACATTCGCGGCGAGGCGCCTGCGGACGCTCGCCCCGAACCCAGGCGACGGGGACTCACCGCCAGGGACTACTCGGACGCTTCGAGGTCGAAATCCCCGGGGTCGAGCAAGGAGCGGCTCAAGAACGTGATACTCCGGCGGGGACCGGCGGGCGAACCCAGGCCGAGGGACGGTAAGACGCCGTCGCAGAGGCTCGCGGAGATACAGGCGCAGAGGCGCATACCCGCGCCGTCCAAGGGGAGGACCGGGAAGCAGGCGAAGAGCGCCCGGCCGTCGTCGGCGCCCGGAACGAGGGACTCGTCGGAGAGCAGGTTCGCGAAGTCCCCGGCGCGATCGCCCGCGAAGTACCTGCGGAAGGGGGGCGCGTACGAGGTGGCGTCCAGGTACAAGTCGCCGAAGGGGAAGGTGGACTTGATGCCCGTGCACAGGCACAGGTCACCGCGCAAGCCGCAGGGACGATACGCGCTTTAGCGTCTACAGTTACGAGTGTGCAGAGGATTCCCTTCTTTTGTAACCCTTATTTAATCCAGCTCCTGCCTATGCTGCTATGGAGGTTGTCTGTGCCAATCTCAATCTTCCGTGCGCTTGTCATCTTGCTGATGAGAGGCCGAGTTGAGTCGCAGTGCATCGGGCGCCGGTGAAGGACAAGATAGCTGGGGGGGAGATAGAGAAGCGCTGAGCGCTGGCTGGGAGCACCAGAGCGCTCGGGCGGGTGACAAGGGTGATACTGTCTCCATCTCCGCTTGTGATACAGGCACGCGGATGAGGTTGCGAGAATGAGCGAAGCTGCGGGAAAACTTCTTCAGGGAACGTGTGGTTGGGCTTCCCCGCACCAGGCGCTGAGCATCTACGGAGGCAAAGTCATAGGTTCGGAAGAGCGACTCCGCATCTACAGTAGGAAAGCGTTCGCTGCCCTCGAGATTGATACGACGACCTACGCAATCCCTAACCCAGAAAGGACAAGGCTCTGGGCGGGGCTGACCCCGCCTGGTTTTACATTCCTGGTCAAGGCGTTTGGAGTGTTCTGTGGATCTGTTGACGTCGGCAACCTTCCTAAATCAACGAGGGCTGTGCTCGGAGTAGACCCGGCGGATAGGAAGCGCGTAAACTACTCCGATTTGTGCGAGGCGGCTCGGGAAGACCTCTGGACGCGTTTTCACGCCGCGCTGGAGCCCTTGCGCGATGCGGGGAAGCTGGGTTGCGTCGTTTTCCAGTTTCATCTTTCCTTTGGTCCGCACCAGACAAATCGCACGCACGTCGAGCACCTACGCTCCCGGCTTTCACCTCAAATCAGGATGGCGGTGGAGTTTCGCGACCGGGCGTGGATCCAGGGCGACGAGGCTCGTCGGACGGTGGAGTGGTGTCGAGGGAAAGAATTTTCTCTAGTAGCGGCCGATGAGCTCTTACACGAGACCATGCAGCCCGATCGCGCTCAGACGGGGCTGAGACCGGGGGAGGTGCGACGCGCCATGCCGACGCTACTCGCCGCGACGTGCGAGTGGGGTGCCGTGGTGAGGGTGCACCGCAGGCACGGGACGAGAGAAAGGCTGCTGGAAGACGACGAGATTCGAGCTTGGGGACGAAGGATCAGGGAGGTGGCGCCTCGTTTGAGAGGCCCAATCTGGTGCCTGTGGGGAACAGACTGGAAAGACGCGGCGATTGAGAACGCGGCTAAGCTAGCCGACGCGGTGGGAGATGAAATCGTGTTTGACTGGATCGGCTTGCAGAAGAAGGCGTCGATGCAGGAAAAGGGCGGGATTGCGAGCTTGTTTGCGAAGGCGCAAAAGTCCGAGCTCTCAGCCGAGGACAGGGCCGCCATTTCCCTCGCGAAAACGCACAAGCGCCCGGCCGAGGTCCATCCAGCCAGGACAGTGGAGACGTCCGCCATCGCGCGCATGTTTGCAGCTAAAAAGTCGAAGCGCGAAGACGACGACGAAAGGCCAGAGATTGAAACTCGGCGCTAAAAACAACATTTTAATTAACGAGCAGGGGTCACGCCGGGAAAGATTCGTGGACCCTGAGGTGCTCCAAGAACGTCCACAGGTTCTCCCCGCACGCCTCGTACCCTCGCAGCGCCGCCCTGAATCCGTCGCCGTACACCGGATCCTTTCTGACCTCCATCTGCCGCCGCCTTCGCTCCGCCCACGCGGCGACCCTCGGGTCCCCCTTCGGGTTGGACCCCGCTACTCCGCCTCGGTCCCACCTACCGCCGCCCAGCCACAGCCACGCGAACAGCTCGCACACGCCCTCCTCCATCGCCAGCGGCAGCAGCGGAAACTTTCGCATGAACAGGTAGCAGTGGCCGTACTCGTGCGCGAGCACCGCGCCGAGCGCGTCCGAGCTCATGCCCTTCAGCGCGACGACCCCTTTCAAGATGCGTTTTTCCTCGACGCGGACATCCGGGTGGCTCCTCGCCAGCTGCGCCGCGCGCTGAATGGACCCCGGGCTGGCGTCCGCGAGATCGCACGAGCCCTTCACCGGGGTTCGGTCCGTCGGGCAGGAGGCGTCGCCCGGGGGGGAGCCGGAGCCGTTGTCTTCAGAGAGCTCGTACCCGGATCCGCGTCGCTCGAGCTTCCAACCGAGCATGATCTTCTTCCACTCCTCGGGGGGAGCCCTTCCTTCGAGCGTGATCTTGGTGCGCGTCACCCCCCGCGGGCCGTTGGCGTTCGGACCCCTGTGCCGTTTATCAGCGGCGCGGGCGAGCCGATCGGCCGCGACGAGCTGCACCGCGACCGTCTGATCGCCCGGCGCCGACCTCGCGCCCGCGTGGGCGCAGAAGCGAATGACGCGATTCATGAGATGCGCGGCGAGGACGTCGTCGTTGACCGCCTCACGCGCGCACGCCTCGCACTGCCCGATGACGGCGTGACCGCCGGACGCGCGCCTCGCGGTCCTCGTCGCGCCGTCGGTCTCGTTTCGAAACCCCGCGCGCCTCTGCTTCGTCTGAAACTCTTTCGTGACGCAGAACCCGCAGTCGTCGCACACGCTGCCCGGGCTCGCGTCGCATCGCTCGCACATCGCCTCGTCGGATGTCGCGTTCCTGACGTACGATTCGCCGCTGGCCATCGCGACGGCGCACACGGCGCATCGGGGCGCGTACGTCTTCCGGTAGCAGCCTTCGCACACCGCTCGCTCGTCCTTCCCATCCTTGGAGTCGCTCACGCGGTTGTATTTGCCTCGCCTGAACTCCCCGTCGCAGTCCGTGCACCTGAAGTGCCCCTCGATGAACTTGCGGCCCATCGCGGACGTTACCCTGCCATCCAGCCCCTCGCCGCAGCCGCACGCGCATCTGGGCGCGAATATTTTGACGTGGCATCCGCGGCAGTACGGCGCGCCGTCCGACCCCTCGACGTACCGGCTGGTGACGTCCCGCGAGCATCGACGGCACCTGAAGCACTCGCGGTGGTACTTGCCGCCGAGCGCGCGCACGAACGCGCCGCTGATCCCCCGGCCGCACCCGTCGCACTTCTCGCAAACCTTGTCCACGTGGCATCGCTCGCAGATGATTCGCCCGGACGCCGGCGGGTGCTCCACGAACTTGCGCGCGATCGGCTCGGTGCAGATGTCGCACGTGAAGCACTTGACGTGGCAGCGATGTTTTCCTCCGAGCGCGGTGAGAATCTCGCCCTTCAGAGGTTTATCGCACCGCGTGCATCGCTCGACGTATCGATCATCGTAGCACCTCATGCAGCACAGCACGTTCGGTAGCTTCGGGTCCGAGGCGAACGTCTTGCACTCGGCGCCGCACAGCTCGCACCTCAGACAGTCCGGGTGAAAAGCTTTTTTATTCGGGGCGACGAGGTAGCGGCCGGTCACGAGCTCTCCACAGCCACCGCACCGTAAGACGCCGCCATCGACGCGCGCGGGCGTGACGGAGATGCGTCCGAGGCGCCTCTCCGCCTCTTCCAGCGCCGCCAGCGGGGAACTCGGCATGCTGGCGCGCTCGCTTATGGGACGGGAGAAGATGACAACGGTTCAATTGATATTTTTTTCTAAGTTAGAGACTGCAAGTACTTGTACCAGCTCGTTCTCACCCAGACAAGCCCAGCTGAATGGGCTCGTCGTCGACATCCGACGCCGTCGTCCTCGTCGGCCACGGGAACTCCCGTTGCGTCGCCAAGACCCGCCGCAGCAGCGGGTCCGTCTCCCGCGACGCCGCCGCCGGGGGCGACGACGGCGACGACGTCATCGTCGGCGGCGGCGGCTTTCCCACCCGAGGCGCGAGCGCGAGGCGCTCGCGCGTCGCGCCGCCGCCGCCGCCCGACATCCAGAGGTGATTGGCCCTGTCCGCTTCCCGTGCGTACGACTGCGCCGCGCGATGGGTGTCCATCGCGTGCGAAGTCGGGGCGAGGGGTGAGAAGGCGGACAGGTGCGCCGGCGAGAAGAGAGGCGCGTGAAGCGGCGTTCGATGGTGTTCGAACTCGAACAGGGCGCCCCGCGGCGATTGCGAAAAGAGCGGCGTCGCGGAGAGCGTTCGATTGGACGCGGCGCTCGCCGAGGAGATCGGCGGCAACCAACCCGCGTCTTCCCTCCGCGGGCCTCCGACGGGCGGCCACTCACTCCGGGCCTCCACGGCGGCGAGGGTGAGGGGCCGCGCGACGGTCGGGTCGGTCTCCACCTTGGGCTCGATCGGCGCGATGGGGCGGATGGCCGACATCACGACTTTGACCCTCTCGCCGGGGCTCCTCGAGCGCCGCGCCCGCGGCTTCTCATCCTCCCCATCCTCATCCTCATCCTCATCCTCGTGGTCGTCGTCGTCGTCGCACGTCTCCCGCTCGTTCCTTCGAACCCACGCGTTCCACTTGAGCGTACGGTCCAGCTTCG
>MDTE01068705.1_pt1 | contig 13268 bp, 15 predicted proteins | sample 811231 | NCBI WGS metagenome assembly MDTE01 (sample SAMN05326651, study PRJNA326480) | marine metagenome | isolation source: seawater | place: Indian Ocean: Red Sea | collected 2010
ATGGTTTGCTCCAATTCTAGTTTTTACAACTGAGGAAATCTTCAGCTTAATAAATAAAAATAATGATGATGAAAGTATACACGAAAATCATTTTGTAAAAATTCCAGCAAGTTGGGAAAATGATAAGCTAAACGAAAAATGGTTGAAATTATTTAAAATCAAACAAGATGCAAATATTGCTATAGAGGAGAAGAGAGCTAGCAAAGAAATTGGATCGAGCTTAGAGGCCGAAATTAAACTTATATTAAAGAAGGATCAATTCGAACTCCTAAACAAATTAGACTTATCGGATTACTTTATTGTTTCAAAAGCTGAAAAGGAATTATCAAATAATGATGAAATCAAGATTGAAGTGAAAAAGGCCAAAGGAATAAAATGTGAAAGATGTTGGAAAATTTTAGAGAAAAAATGTGAAAGAGAAAGTTGTCCGATAAAGTAGAAAGTTTATATTTTGATTGATCTTAAAGAAATAAAAAATAAAATTTTAACAAAAAATAATCTTTATTGTTTGATTGTTATTTCAATAATTTTTTTTTTAGATAGATATACAAAATTTTTTATATTGAATAATTTTACTGAGAATTCATATCATTTGAATGATTATATTAATTTAGATTTAGTGTGGAATACGGGGATAGGATTTGGATTATTTAGTTCAAATTCAGATATAATTTATAGTTTAACATCATTATTAATAGCAGTTGTTATAATGTGTTTAATCTATTTTTTAATAGCCTCTGAAAAACTTGAGAAAATAATTTACTCAATAATAATAGGTGGTGCTCTGGGAAACTTTTACGATAGAATGTTTTTTAAATCTGTGCCTGATTTCATAGATCTACATTACAAAAATTTTCATTGGTTTACGTTCAATTTAGCTGATATATTTATAACCATTGGAATTGTTGCATTTTTATTTAAAGAAATTTTTAAAACAAATCAATAAATGAGATATTTTTTAATTTTTATATTTTTAACTTTAGCATCGTGTTCATCACTGACAGAAGCTGGTAAAGTTTTACGAAATGAAAAAACAAATACTACAGATGAATTTCTTGTGAAAAAAAGAGAACCTTTAGTTCTTCCACCAGATTTTAAAGATATACCCGAACCAGGATCTATAAAAAAAGAAAAAAATTCTGAGCAACAAAAATTAAAAAAAATTCTTAAAGCGCCAAAAAATGAAAATTCTGAGATCAGTACCTCTAATGTGGAAGATTCAATTCTAGATAAGATTAGAAAGTGAAAAAAATTCTAATAGAAAAAAAAAATTATATTCAAAAAAAATATTTGAATTCAAAGTTTTTAAAAAAATTTTCAAATAAATTTGATAAAGATCTAAAAAAAATAAATTCAGATATCGAAGATCCATTAAATTTAATTCATCTTCTAAATTCTGACTACAATTTTAATTTTGATATTAAAGATTTAAAGAAATTTAAGAAATTTAATACTATAGCTATTATTGGAATGGGAGGATCTGTTTTAGGCTCAAAAGCAATCTATTATTTTTTGAAAAAAAAGATAAAAAAAAAAATTTACTTTTTCGATGATATTAATCCTGAAAAATTAGATTTATTAAGAAAGAGAGAAAATATTAAAAAAGTTTTATTTTTAGTAATTTCAAAATCTGGAAATACCATTGAGACTATTTCAAATTTACTATCACTAAAAATCATAAAAAGGAGATCTCACAATATAATTTTAATTTCTGAAAAAAATAATAATTTTTTATATTTATTGTCAAAACAATTAAATATATCTTACATCGAACATAAAAAGTTTATTGGAGGAAGATTTTCAGTTTTATCTGAGGTAGGAATAGTGCCCGCTTATTTCATGGGTATAAATATAGTAAAACTAAGAAAAAATTTATCAAAATTTTTAAGAGGGAAAGATAAAAATTATTTAAAAGATAGTTCAATTAAATTGGCTTGCTTATTAAAAAAAAGGAGATTTAATAATTTAGTATTTTTAAATTACGCTCCAGAATTGAATAAATTTTTATACTGGTGCCAACAACTAATAGCCGAAAGTTTAGGAAAAAAAGGAAAAGGTTTTTTTCCAGTCGTATCCAGTGTTCCCAAGGATCATCATAGTTTATTACAATTATATCTAGATGGTCCAAAAGATAAGTTATTTTGTATTTTTCATCATGATAAAAAATCGAAAAATAAAATTTTAGTAAAAAATCTTAGTAAAAAAATCATGTTTTTAAATAATAAAAGTTTAAGTAACATAAAAGATGCGCAAAAAAACTCATTAATAAAAACTTTAATTAAAAAAGATATTCCTTGTAGAGAATTTTCAATTAGGGAATTAAATGAGGAAACTTTAGGAGAATTATTTTCTTATTTCATTTTCGAAACAATATTTGTTGCAAAGCTTATAAATGTAAATCCTTACAATCAGCCAGCTGTGGAACAAGTGAAAAATTACACAAAAAAATTACTCAATTAAATTTACCAAATATAATTTTAGATCTACCGTAATTTTTGATTAAAAGAATATCTAGTAAAAATTGTAAATCCTCATTCGATTTTCTATCTCTATGAATGACAACAATATGATTTTTGCTGAAATATTTTTTATTTTTAATTATTTCGAGATTTGCCAAATAATTGTTATCTGCATACGGAGGGTCAAAGAAAAAAATATTAAACTTATTTTTTTTAAATACTTTTAGACTAAGATTTATATCACCTTCAATAATTTGGGCTTTATTCTCAATACTTAAATTTTTTAAATTTTTTTTAATTACACTCACTACTTTTTTATCTTTCTCCATAAATATTACTTTATCTGCTAATCTTGAGATACACTCTAAACCAAATGAACCAAAGCCAGAATATAGATCAAGAACTTTTGATTCCTCAATATTAATATTTATTTGATTTGAATGTTTTAAAATGTTGAATATATTTTCTTTAACAGAGTCTTTAATAGGTCTTGTTGAACTAGATTTAAAAAATTCAAATTTCTTTCCTTTAAGTTTTCCACTAATTATTCGCATTTTTTTTTATTTCTCTCCATCCAATATCTTTTCTGAAAAAACCGTCTTTCCAATTAAGCTTACGTATTAAAAAGATTATTTTATTTCTTATATTTAAAAAATTTTTTCCTAAAGATGTAAAATTTAAAACTCTTCCACCATTTGAAATAATTTGGCCTTCAGAATATTTTGTACCAGCATGAAAAAGATAATCATTTTTACTTAAATTAATTTTATTAATATTTTTAATTTTTTTATTCTTAGCATATGAACCTGGATATCCTTTAGAGCAGAGAACAATTGTCATGCTTTTTTCTTTGCGCCATTTAATATTAGTGTATTTAAGTTTATTGTTTACCGTGTTTAAAAATATTTCCATTATATCTGTTTTAAGTCTTGGTAATATTACTTGACACTCTGGATCTCCCATTCGTACATTAAACTCTATTAAATAAGGTTCGCCGTTTTTGATCATTAAGCCAACATATAAAAAACCTTTATAATGTTTATTTTTGTTTTTTAGAGCTTTTAAGGTTGGTTTTACGATTTTATTGATAATTTTTCTTTCAACATTTTTATTTATAACTTTCGCTGGAGAGTAAGCACCCATACCACCAGTGTTTGGTCCAATATCGTTTTCTCCAACTCTTTTATGGTCTTGAGCGGTTCCAAAAAATTTAAAATTATTTTTATCTACCACTAAAAAATAACTAGCTTCTTCTCCGCTCAAAAATTCTTCAAGAACTAATTTCCTTGATGATTTAAACTTACCCATGAAAATTTGATTAGAAACATTTGAAACTTGTTTTTTTGTTTTACAAATAGTTACACCTTTACCAGCAGCTAAACCATCTGCCTTCACGACTAAAGGTAAATTACTATTTTTTAAAAAATCATTAACTTGTGATTTATTTTTACAAATTTTGAATTTAGCAGTCGGAATTTGATAAGATTTACATATTTTTTTCATAAAAGCTTTTGACCCTTCTAATTTTGATGCAAATTTATTTGGTCCAAAAACTTTAATTTTGTTTTTTTCAAGAAAATCAGCTAATCCTTTTACAAGAGGTTCTTCTGGTCCTATTACAACTAGATCTATTTTATAAAATTTTATTATCTTTAAAATTTTTTGAAAGTTTAAAATATCTATATCTATATTTTGAGCTATTTTTACAGTTCCTGCGTTACCAGGTATACAAAAAATTTTGCTTGAGAGCTGTGACTCATATATTTTTTGACAAATGGCATGTTCTCTTCCACCACTTCCTATTAAAGCAATATTCATTACGAGTGTTTTATTGTATAGATCATAGATGGTTAAAAAAAAAGCTAAACTTATTTTTAAACACAACTCTTTCGATATCAAGGAAGAGGGCGATTACGTATTATGTGCTATATCAGGAAGAGAAATAATGCTTAAAGATTTGAATTACTGGAATGTAGATTTACAAGAAGCATATTTTTCGCCAATGGAAGCAGATCAAAGATTTAAAAGTCTAAAGAAGTAGTGTTTATTTCCACCTATTGTGAGTCCATATCCATTCATTAGGGTTTTTCAATATCATAGACTCTAGAATTTGATTTAATTTTATTGTGATTTCCTCTTTATTTTTAAAATTAGAATTTTTAATTGGTTCAAAAAACTTTATTTTATAATTATAACCAGTTTCTCTCTCAATAAATACAGGAACAATTGATAAATTGAATTTGATAGCTAGTTGCGCAGGTAAAGAGGTGGTTAATGCCGGTTTTCCAAAAAAATCAACTTTTATACCTTCACTTACTCTTTGATCAATCATTAAAGCAATACTTTTTCCTTTTTTGATAAACTCAATAGATTCTCTTACTCCATTAATTCCTTTTCTAATTTGTTTTTTACAAACATATTTTTTTCTAAGATACTCCATTAAAGGATTTAAAAAAAAATTATTTAATGGTCTATAAATTGCTGCTAAGGGAATATTATTTTTTGTTATTTCCATGGACATTAACTCAAAATTAGAAAAATGGCCTGAAACAAATATTACCGGTTTTTTTTTACTTTTAATATAATTTAAAACATTTTCACCTTCTAAAGTAATATGGGTAGAATTTTTTCTTAAATGTTTTAAAAACATGTATTCTATAAAAGTAATTCCATAATTTCTCCACATATTTGAAATTATCAATTGTTTTTGTAACAAGGATAATTCTTTGTTGAATATACTTAAATTTTTGTCAATAATTTTCTTTGATTTAAAAAAGGGTCCAATTTTTTGGAACAAAAACGAAAAAATTTTTCTACTCCATTTTCTTGGCATTAAAATTCCCACAAGAAAAAAAATATATATAAATATTGCTTGAAAAAAATAACTAACTATTTTCATTTAAATTTTTTAATATTTCATTAACGAGTTGATCTTTATTTTCTATTTCTAGTTTTAGCCTCAAATGTTCGATTCCATCAAAATTATACTTCTTAATTCTATAATAATCTTTTTCAGTGACAACTATTTTGCAATTATTTTCTTTTGCTTGTTTTAATATATCTAAAATTTCAGACTTATTAAATTCATAGTGGTCAGGAAAAATAAATTTTTTTGAAATATTTAAATCATTTCGTAATAATAAATCAAAAAAATTTTCTGGATTTCCTATTCCCGCTACCGCAAATAAATTTTTATTTTTAAGATGATTAATATTGAGAGGAATGTATTTTGAGTAAAAAATAGATATTTTTTTATTAATTTCTGTAAGTTGTTTTTCAAAATCTAAATCTTGTTTACCATTAATTATTACAATTTGAGCATTCTTAACAGTTTTAAAACTTTCTCTTAACGGCCCAGATGGAATTACCATACCGTTACCTATTTTTTGAATTTGATTAAAACATAAAATATTAATTTTTTTATAAATTTTTTGATCTTGAAATCCATCGTCAAGTATTGCTAAATCAAACTTTTTATTAATTGCATCATAAATTCCGTCAACTCTACTTTCATTCAAAATAAAGTTTTTAAATTTATCTTTAGTAAGCAAATGTTCATCATAGTGATTTTTGTAATACTTTCTGACTATCACTGGATTTTTACCCCTTTTCTCGAATTCTTTAGCTAAAAATATTGATAATGGAGTTTTTCCAGTTCCACCTAAATAAATGTTCCCAACACAAATTATAGGAATTTTAAATTTTGTAGGTTTGATCAATCTTGTTTTAAAGAAAGTAACCATTATTACTATGAAACTAAATGGAAAAAGTAAAACAGAAATTAAATTTTTAGATTTCCAAAAATTTGGTTTATTTATTTTCATTAAATAAAAATTGATTAATAGTGTTCATTGTTTTAGTCAAAATTTGTCTTTCTAAATCCTTCATTATAATTAAAAATTCCTCGTTATTATTTTTATTATCTTCAAGATCAGAGGATAATTTTACGGCTAAATCATCTGGATTTTTAATCTTAAAACAAACTTTGATTTTGTTCAAAATTTCATAAACTTCTTTAAAGTTGTATACGAAAGGACCATGATATATTTTGCAACCAAATTTAGCTGCTTCAATAGGACTTTGGCCTCCCACATTCTTTAAATTTTTAATTGTAGACTTACCTATAAAAACACTTTTTGCTAAACGTAGAAATCTTGGTAAATTCCCATAAGAGTTAACTATAATTATTTCCTTATTTTCGGCAATCTCATCATTTTTTTTTATTATTTGTGATGATAATTTTAGATCTATGCATAGTTTTTTGATATTATTTACTCTATGTATATGTCTAGGTACAATAATAGTAATTAGGTCTTTAAATTTTTCTTTTAAAATCAAATGTGTTTTTAAACAAAATGACTCCTCACCTTTATGAGTGCTTGCTGCTAACCAAAAATTTTTCTTTTTTAAAATTTCGTCTAAAGTTTCAGCTGTAGTATGCGCATCGATATCACTTATAAATTTAATATTGCCCAGATGTTTTATATTCTTTGCATTTAATTTTTCTAAATAACCACTAGTTTCTTTACTTGACGAAAGGCAAAGGTCAAAAGAATTAAATATATTTTTTGCAGTTTTTGGTATCATCATCCATCTTTTAAATGTTTTATTTGTTATTCTGGCATTTATTAATGATATTGGTATTCTATTTTTTTTGGCCTCTAAAATAAGATTTGGCCATATTTCAGAATCTACAAAAAATATCGCACTTGGCTTCCACAAACTTAAAAATTTTTTTATTAAGAATACTGTGTCAACTGGAAAAAATCTATGATGTATATTATCAAATTTCTCAAGCTCATCTTTTGCTAAATTAGCTGAGCTTAAAGTAATAGTCGTTATTAAAAATTCAAAATTGTTATGATTTTTTTTTAATATCTTTATCACAGGCAAAATACTTTTAAGTTCACCTAAACTGGCTGCGTGAAACCAAATTAAGCGAGAGATTTTTTTTCTGTTTACATTGAAACTTTTTGAAAAAATTTTTTCTTTATATCTCGAAGAGTCTTCTTTTTTTAAAATCTTTCTGTAAAAAATTATAGCAACAAAAATTGGGTAACAAATGGTTGTAAATACTCTATAAAAGAGAATCATGGATTTATTTTAATTGCTTCTTATATAGCGATTTATACTCGTTACAATTATTAATTAAATAACTATGATCGCCAGAGTTCTGAATTTGGCCATTTTTTAAAACAAATATTATATCGGCGTTATGTATTGTAGATAGTCTATGTGCAATAACCAGCGTTGTTTTATTTTTTGTTAAATTTAAAATAGCATTTTGAACAATTTCCTCAGAATCGGCATCCAAAGAGGAAGTTGCTTCATCTAATAATATGATCGGAGACTCCTTTAAAATCGCTCTAGCTATTGAAATTCTTTGTTTTTGACCACCAGAAAGTCTAATACCATTTTCACCAATAAAAGTATTGTATCCTTGTGGTAATTTTTTTATGAACTCGTCAGCAGCTGCAAATTTACAAGCTTTTTCAATTTCCTCATGTGATGCATTTTCCTTGGCATAAGAAATATTATTCTTGATTGTATCATCAAATAAAATGACATCCTGACTTACCATAGACAGATTTTTTCGAAGAGAACTTAAAGAAATATTTTTTATATTCTGATTATCTATTTGAATAGATCCTTCTTGTGGATCATAAAATCTAGGTAGTAAATTTATGATAGTACTTTTTCCTGCACCGCTGTGTCCTACAAATGCAGCCATAGTGTTACCTTTAATCTTTAAACTTATATTTTTTATGGCTTTTTCATCGGTAGTTTCATATTTAAAACCAACATTATTAAAACTGATATCAGAATTTCTTAATTCTAATTTTGGATGAGAATTATTTTCTTTGATTGTTATATCTTTATCAATTATTTTACTCACTCTCTTAAAAGCAGCAGCCCCTTGAAATGCAGCCATATTAAGCGTAGCTAAGGACCTTATAGGTTGATACGCTAACATCATTGCTGCTAAAAAAGAGAAAAAATTATTTACACCTATCTCACCAGAGGAAATAAGAGTTCCAGAGAAGACGATAAAACCTGCTATCATAAAACCTGTTAAAGACTCCATTATAGGAGTAGCTCTAATCATCACACTTCCTATTTTAATATTTTTTTCCACTAGATCATTAATTACCTCTCTCGCTTTTTTATTTTCTTGTTCTTCTTTTTGATAAATTCTTATCATTTTAGAACCTTTAAATATTTCTGTTAAAAATGAAGCAAGATTTCCAGAGGACTCTCCGGCTTTGGTAGTAGCTTTACCTATCCTTTTTCCTAAAGATTTAGCTAAACCTCCAGCTAGAGGCATCATAATTATTGCAAAAAGAGCTAATTTCCAATTTTGATAAAACATCACAGACACAAGTGCAATTACAGAGAATGTGTCCTTCATTAAATTTAAAACTCCTGTGCTTACTAGATTTCTTACATGATGAGTATCAAACATTACATTTGATATATATTTTCCAGAGTGTCTATTATCTAAAGTTTGAATATCTGATAATAAAATATTATAAGCTATTTTTTTTTGAAGTTCTCCAGCTACCTCTTCTCCAACTCTTATTATATTAATTCTAGCAAGATACAATGAAAACCCTTTACTTGAAAATGCTATTACAATTAGCAAAGGTATTGACCACGCAAAAACTTCATTATTATCAATAAATATTTTTTTTACCGCGGGATCTAATAGCCAAGCTATCCCCGCAGTGCTCGCGGCGACTACAAGAGATAAGATTAAAGCTAACAAAATTTTTTTTAAGTGTTTTTGAACGTATTCTTTAAACAATCTTTTTAGTATTATTTTTAATTCTTCAAATTTCATTTTAATTATTTAATGTAATGATGCTTAAAAATAACAACAAACCAGATAAATTATTTAGCTTAAACATTTTTAAACAATTTTTAGAGTCATTTATGTTAAACTTAAAAACTTGGTAAAATAAAGTTACTATAAAAAAAATTAAAAATAACGATGCAAGATTGAGTCCCAAAAAATTTGTAAATAAAAAAATTGTCAAAATAGTGGTAACTAAATATGATAAAATTAAAAAAAACTTTATATTCTTTTTAAATTTTATCGATGTTGATTTAAGCCCTATTATTTCATCATCAGACATATCTTGAGATCCATAAATAGTATCATAGCCCAATGTCCAAAATATGGCTGATATATATAGGATGACTACATTTAATGAAAATTCATTTCCCATTGCAGTCCAAGCCATTATTATCCCCCAGTTAAAGGTAAGACCTAAAAATAGCTGCGGCCAATAAGTAATTCTTTTCATAAATGGGTAAGAAAATGCAAGAACCATTGAGCTCATGCCAAGTAAAATTGTAACAAAATTAAATTGAATAAGTATTAAAAAAGCCAAGGCACATAAAATAAGCACGTATATTAAAGATTTATTAACTGAAATTTTTCCAGAAGCAATAGGTCTATTTTTAGTTCTCTCTACTTTTTTATCAAAGTCTTTGTCAACTACGTCATTAAAAATACATCCAGCACTTCTCATAAGAACGGAACCAATAAAGAAAAGTATTAAGTAATTGACAAAATTATTTATATTTTGATTAAAGTAGTAAGCATAAGCTAATCCCCAAGAACACGGCCAAAATAAAAGCATAAAGCCAATTGGTTTATTCAACCTGGTTAAATCTATGAAAATTTTTATATGGTTCATTAAATATTACTTGTAAATATCAAACACTATCTTCATAATCAATTTGATTCGGTATGGATATAGATTACACAGTAGCTGCTTTAATGTTTCCTGCAATTCCTCTAATGATGACAATGTATAGCAACAGATTTCATACTTTAAGTGCTTTAATTAGACAATTACATGATAAATATACTTTCGAAAAAAAAATTCCACCAGAATTAGAAAACCAATTACATGTATTGAACAAACGAACTTACTATCTTAAATATGTAATGGGTTTTTCCTCTTTTGGATTTCTCTTTAATATGCTGACAGTATTACTTCTTTATTTAAATTTAGTATTCTATGCTAGACTTAGTTTTGCACTATGTTGCGTATGCATGATAATTTCAATTTTCTTATTTTTACAGGAGGTAAGGATGTCTAATGAAGCTTTAAAGTATCACCTAAGCGATATGGACTCCATGAAAAAAGATCTTTAAATTTTTTTAGATATATTATTTTTTTTATACAAAGATATTCCCTCTTTAATCTTGTTTTTATATGACTCACTAAATGTTTCCAGCTGCCAGCCCTTCATTCTTTTTTTAATAATATCTAAATTTTCTTTTTTCCAATCGTCACTGGTTTTTTCGTCTTTCCAAATTTTCTTTTCATTATTTGTTCTTGCACATCCATAGCAGTAGCCAGTAATAGGCTCAGTTTTACAAATACTTATACATGGGGAAATAATCTTATTACTCATTAAGGAATAAGTATTGACGGCCCAGTTAACTTTCTAGCTTCTAAGTCTGCATGTGCGTTCTTTGCCTCAGAAAGTTTGTACTTTTTAAATATTTTAATTTTAATTTTCCCGTATTTTACCTTTTCAAATATTTGATCTGCACCTTCTTGAAGCTCTTTTTGATTAGTAAAATACTGGCCAACCGACGGTCTTGTTAAATAAAGACCTTTTGGCTGAATATCTTTCGGAACATTTATTGGATCTAGAGGTCCTGAAGCATTACCAAAGCTCACTATGGTGCCTCTAGTTTTCAGACAAGAAATTGATCCTTGAAATGTTTTTTTACCCACTCCATCAAATACAGCTGGCACCCCTTCATTATTAGTTATTTTTAAAACTTCTTTTGCAAAGTCAGTTTTTGTATAGTTTATAACGTGCTCGTAACCATTCTCTTTGGCAACCTTAATTTTTTCATCTGATCCTACAGTTCCAATAACTTTTGCTCCAATACTATTAGCCCATTGAGCAAAGATTTGACCAACTCCACCAGCAGCAGCGTGAAAAAGAACAGTTTCTCCAACTTTTAATTTATAGGTTTTTGTGAGTAAATAATTTGTAGTTAATCCTTTAGTCATCAAAGTAGCTGCAATTTCGTGCGAAATACCATCTGGAATTTTTATAGCTATTTTAGCTGGTATAATTCTTTGTTGCGAGTAAGCCCCGAGAGGCATAGAAGCATAAGCAATATTATCTCCTTTATTAAAATTTCTTACATTAGAACCAACCTCGTCAATTTTTCCTGCAGCTTCTAAACCGATTCCAATTGGTAGTTTTAATGGGTACAACCCAGATCTGTGATAAGTATCGATGAAATTTAAACCTATTGCTAGATTTGTAACTTTAATTTCCTCAGGACCAGGAGATCCGATTTTGACATCCTGAAGTTCTAAAACTTCTGGCCCCCCATTTTTTTTAATTATAATTGATTTTGGCATTTTTTTGGGAACGTACTTTAACTTTTAGTATTTAGCAAATGTTCCATTATTATAATCTTGAATAGCCTCAAGTATCTCAGCTTTGGTATTCATCACAAAAGGTCCACCCCTAGCAATAGGTTCTCCAATTGGCTTACCAGCTATGAATAAAAATTCAGATTTTTTATTCGCTTCAATATTAAGTTTAGTGCCACGTTCAAGCAAAATTAAATTTGAATCTGAAGTTTTATCATGGTTTTTTTTCCCAATTTTTAGTTCACCTTTAAGCAGATACACAAAAGAATTATGACTTGCAGGAACCTCACAACTAAATCCCCTCTCATTATTTAAAACAATATGAAAATATATAGGTTCTACATTATGATTTTTTTCAGGACCCTCAGCAGAATTATATTTTCCAGCAATAACTTTAACAGTCTTCTCACTATCTCTATATTCTCCTAATTCGTTACCTTTTATATACAAATATTCGGGCTTATTTTTTTTCATCTTGGCTGGCATGTTTATCCAAAGCTGAAAGCCTAATAACTTACCTTCCTTCATAGCAGGCATTTCAGAATGAATAATTCCTCTTCCAGTTTTCATCCACTGTACATCTCCAGATGTCATAATACCTTTAGCTCCAGTGCTATCCTGATGTTCAAATTCTCCATTTAACATATAAGTTACTGTTTCTATTCCTCTGTGGGGATGAGGAGGAAAACCAGCTACATAATCATCTTTATTTTCAGAACCAAATTCATCAAGCATTAAGAATGGATCAATGTAATCTGCTTCCGGAGTTCCTATGCTTCTTTTTAATTTTACTCCCGCACCATCTGAGGCGTTTAAGGCTTTAATGATTTTTTTTACTTCAATTTGAGACATTAAAATATTTATAATGAAACTTTAAACTTTATCAAGTAGGTGCGTTAAATTGTTGATTTCATTTTTGGGTTGAAAATCGAGGATATCGAATACTGAGTTATACCTATTTACCCAGATGGAATTATATCCAAAGTTTCCAGCTCCTGAAACATCCCAGGTATTCGCGCTTAAAAAAGTAATTTCACCAGATTTAATTTTATATTTTTTAATGGGTAGTTCATAAACACTTGGGTCAGGTTTATAAATTTTCACTTCTTCAATAGAAAAAAGATCATCAAATAGATTTTCTAATCTATTATTTTCAACTAATTCTTTTAAAAGATCAGGGGTCCCATTAGAAAGTATGGCAAGCTTGAAGCTTTTCTTTTTTAAATCTTCCAGGACTTTTCTTACCTCAGGATAAGGAGATAAAATTTTGTAAAGACTAAGCAACTCATTTTTCATATTTTTGTTTATATTGAATACTTTCATTGATTTATCCAAACTGTCCTCAGTAATATCCCAAAAATTTTTATGCCTTTTCATTAAACTTCTAAGC
>MDTE01152410.1_pt1 | contig 13268 bp, 15 predicted proteins | sample 811231 | NCBI WGS metagenome assembly MDTE01 (sample SAMN05326651, study PRJNA326480) | marine metagenome | isolation source: seawater | place: Indian Ocean: Red Sea | collected 2010
ATCTCCTGAAGTAATATATTCAACTAATGATTCAAAATATGGTTTCCCGTTATGTATTTTATAGAAAATTTTTGCCTGATCTGTTGTCAACCTTGTCATCTTGATATTAACTATTTTTAATCCATATCCTTCAATCAAAGTTATAATTGGGCCAACAATATTTCTTTGGACAGCATCAGGTTTTATTATAGAAAGTGTTTGCTCAATAGTCATTATTTCTCCTCGATCCAAGTCATTTGTATCGCTTCTAAAATTTTTTCATTTGATTTGGAAGGATCATCTTCAAAATCTTCTAGATCACATATCCATTGGTGTAAATCTGTAAATCTAATTGTTTGAGGATCTACATCAGGATATTTTTGATCAAGCTCTATAACAATATCAAGTGTATCTGTCCATTTTAAACCCATTATTTATTCTCCGATACTTGGTTAATTGTATACTTTGGTATTTCAATAGTTAAATCTTTATCTTGTACTATCGCTTGACAACCCAATCTAGAATTTTGTTGTAACCCCCATGCTTTGTCTAAATAATCATCTTCTTGGTCAGTGGGAGGTAAAAGTGATTCATATCCTTTTTTAACATAAACATGGCAAGTTGTGCAGGCACATTTTAATTCGCATGCATGTTCCATTGGTATATTATTATCAAGCGCAACTCTACAAATACTGACCCCTGAAGGAGCATCTATAGTTATTCCTTTTGGACAAATTTCTTCATTAGGTAAAAAAGTAATTTTAGGCATTTGATCTAAATTATATCATCAATCCCCTTACCTGCAATCAATGACTTTATACTTCTATTCATTCTCCTTTCTACATAAAATTCTGAGGTTTTTTCTAATTGATTTGTAGCAGATACAATATCCTCAGAATTATCAGATTTAATTGTAATCTTTAAACTATCTAAACTAGTAGTTATTGTATTTAATTCATTTTTATCTAATAATTCATTTCCATCTTTTTTTAGTGCCTCAGTAAGTACATAAACTAATCTTTCAGCTTCAACTCTACTTTCATGAAGTTTTCTTTTTTCCAAATCTATTTCTGCTGTTTTGTTAGAATCTTCAATCATTTTTATTAATTCATCTTCATTCATTCCATAAGATGGGTTTATCTCAATCATTGCATTTACGCCAGTTGACTCTTCTTCAGCATTGACAAATAATAGCCCATCAACATCAATTTGAAATTGAACCTTAATTCTTGCTGCTCCAGCAACCATTGGTGGAATATTTTTTAAAACAAATGTACCTAAAGATTTACAACTCTCTACTAGTTCTCTTTCGCCTTGAATTACATGTATCAATAATTGGGTCTGCCCATCTTTAAATGTAGTGAAAGTTTTTGAAGCGGATGCTGGTATTGGGGTATTTCGAGTGATTATTTTTTCTGATAAGCCTCCATAAGTTTCAACACCTAGAGAAAGAGGCAAAACATCTAATAATAATAAATCATCTTTATTGTTCCCAGATAATATGCTTGCTTGTATAGCTGCACCTTCAGCAACAACATGGTCAGGATCAATTTTATCAAGAATATTGCAAGTAAAATTTTGTTTCAATAATTCTTTAACTAATGGAATTCTTGTTGAACCTCCCACCAATATAATTTGCTTTATATCTGCTTGGTGTAATCGTGATCTATTAAGTGCGTTCTTAGTTATATCTATGGTTTTACTAATCAAATTATTTATTAATTTATTAAAAGTATTAATAGTAATAAGATCAGTATCTCTATTTGTATCACATATAGTTTCTTTTAGGTTTTGAGCATCGTCCCTTTCTATATTTAAATGACTACTTAACAAAATATCAATGTCATCTCCTCCTAATGCCGTGTCCCCATCAGTAGATAATACTTTAAAAATTCCATTATCTAAATTTAAAATAGATACATCAAAAGTTCCTCCTCCTAAGTCATAAACAATAAAATTACCGGTATCACCAGAATCTAAACCGTATGCAATGGCTGCCGCTGTTGGTTCATTTAAAAGCCTTAAAACTTTTAATCCTGCTAATTCTGCAGATTTTTTAGTAGCTTGTCTTTGTACATCATTAAAGTATGCTGGAACAGTAATTACTGCACCATCAATTGTTTTTTGTTCATCATTTTCTGCTATTTTCTTTAAATTTTTTAAAATTAATGAAGACACTTCAATGGCACTAAATTTTTTGCCTGATTTATTCTTTATTAATGGTAATTTATTATTAGTCATATCCATATCATGGAAAATATTATCCTGTATATCCTTTATCTCTTTTGCTGTTAATCCAATTAGTCTCTTTATAGATTTAACAAAATATGGATTAATAGGATCATCTGAAATGTCAACAACTGATGGATGTATATCTCCATAAAACTTAGTTTCTTTGTTTCTATATGCTATTAAAGAGTTAGTTGTTCCTAAATCAATACCTACAACAAATTTCTTTGGTTTATTAATATTTTCTTTAGGGTCAGATATTGTAATTAAAGCCATAATTAAATTCTTTCAAGTTTATTAATATGATTAACATAAAATTGTAATTTTGAAAGGCATTCCCATATTTTTTCAAAATTCTTATCTTCGTAAAAAGATTTAATTTCTTCTATTGTAGATGAGAATTCTTTTGTAATATCATTTTTATAATTTTTTATTTCTACATCTGTTTTATGATTAATATTCTCAATAAACTCATTATGCTCAATTTGCTGTATCAAGAATTCATTATTTTTTAAAGTAGTATTTTCATCTTTATAAAAGTTATTCATTTTTAATATATAATCAATTCTTTTAATCAAATCATTCAATGTTACATATGCATCATTTATATAAGAAGATATTTGAGCAGATATTTTTCGCTCATATACTGTAGATTGTGAATATTTATCCGGATGAAATTCTTTCTGAAGTTCTTTGTATTTTTGTTCTAGTATAGTTTGATTAACTTCTATGCCAACCTCTAAACCAAATAAATCAAAATAATTCTTTCTTTTTATGTTCATTAAACATTAAAACTCTCACCACACCCGCAAACATCTTTAACATTTGGATTTTTAAATCTAAATCCTTCGTTAAGGCCTTCTTTAGCAAAGTCAAGCTGAGTGCCTTTTAAATAAACATAACTTTTTGGGTTAACAATTAGTTTGATTCCTTGGTCATCAAAAACTAAATCATCTTTTTCAATTTTATCTGCATATTCAATAACATATGCTAAACCTGAACATCCAGTAGTTTTAACTCCTAATCTAATCCCAATGCCTTTACCTCGCATTGAAATATGTTTTTGAACGTGTTTTGCTGCAACTTGTGTTACTGATATAGGCATTTTAATGACTTGTCCATTTAACAGACTTTAAATCTATACCATCTTTATACATCTCCCATAAAGGAGATAGTGCTCGAAGTTTATTAACAGAATCTCTTAATACCTGTATTGCATGTTTGATCTGTTCTTCTGTTGTATATTTTCCAATCGTTAAACGAATGGAACTATGTGCCAATTCATCATCTCTCCCAAGAGCACGAAGTACATAACTTGGTTCTAGGCTTGCAGATGTACAAGCTGAACCAGATGATACTGCTAAATCCTTAGTAGCCATCATTAAACTCTCGCCTTCAATATAATTAAAACTTATATTTAAATTGCCTGGAATCCTTTGTTCTAAATCACCATTCAAATATATTTCCTCAATATCTTTTAATCCATTCCATAACTGATCTCTAAGTTGTTTTATTCTTACATTATCAGTTTTCATTTCTAAGTTAGCATATTTAAAAGCCTCACCCATTCCAACAATTTGATGAGTAGGTAGCGTTCCTGATCTAAAGCCTCTTTCATGACCTCCTCCATGAATTTGAGGTTGTAAACGTATTCTAGGTTTTCTTCTTACATAAAGAGCTCCTATTCCTTTAGGTCCATATACTTTATGTGCGGATAATGACATTAAATCAATATTAAATTTTTCAACATCAATTTCAACTTTGCCAGGACTTTGTGCTGCATCAACATGAAAGATTATTTTTTTATCTCTGCAAATTTTACCTATAGACTCAATATCCTGAACAACTCCTATTTCATTGTTAACATGCATTATAGATATCAATATTGTAGAAGGTTTGATAGCTTTCTTTAAAATATTTAAATCTAATATACCATTATCATTTGGATCTAAGTACGTTACTTCAAATCCTTCTGATTCTAGATGTCTCATTGTATCTAACACAGCTTTATGCTCTGTTGATAAAGTAATAAGATGATTGCCTTTTTCTTTATAAAAATGTGCCGCACCTTTGATAGCAAGATTATCAGATTCTGTAGCACCGCTTGTCCATATAATTTCTCTACTATCTGCTTTTATAATTGCAGCAACATTTTTTCTAGCTTCTTCAACTAATTTTTCGCTATCCCATCCAAATGGATGAGAACGTGATGCTGGATTACCAAATATTCCTTCTATTGTTAAACATTCGGACATTTTTTCAGCTACACGTGTATCAACAGGTGTAGTTGCAGAATAATCCAAGTAAATTGGTGTATCAAAATTATTCTCATTTGTTTTTACATAGTTTAGATTGTTATTGGTGTTCATTTGGATGATTTGCTTCACATCATCTCTAGAAATCACATTTTCTAATGTTATACTTTTCATATAATCATTAATTTGTTTATTCAGATCTATCCAAACATTGTGTGTTAAACATGGTTTTGAATCATTACAATTCATCTTTCCACCGCATTGGGTTTGATCTATATTTTCATCAACTGCAGTAATTACATCAAAAAGACTTATTTTATTTGAATCTTTAGCTAAAAGATATCCTCCCCCTGGTCCTCTTTGACTTTTTACTAATTTAGCATTTCTAAGTTTTGAGAATAATTGCTCTAAATATGATAACGATATGGATTGTCTATTGGATATATCATGCAATGCTACAGATTTTGTAGGGCCATTTATAGCAACATCTAGCATTGCCGTAATCGCATATCTTCCTTTTGTGGTAAGTTTCATAGTATTTTGATTATGCTATAGTTGACTATTCTTATCAACTATTTTTGTTTAGTTTGTGAATTGAGTTAATTATACCCATCAATAAATTAATCTCATTTTTTTCAAGTTTGGCTTTATTAAATATAATATGAATTTTTTTTGATAGTGATTTTACATTCTTATCAGTTATAAATTTAGTAAGTTTCATAAGTTTTATTAATTCAATAAAGAAATATTGTTTTTCCTGGGTATTAGCAAGCTGCGCTTTAGCTTTATTAACTTTCTTAGATGAAATATATTTTTTATATAAATCATATACAAATATTTGTACAGCAGCAGATAAATTCAATGATTTATAATCTTTATGTGTTGGAATATTAACTAAATAATCACATATTAATAATTCTTTATTTGATAATCCTGATTTTTCATTACCAAAAAGAATAGAAAATTTTAAATTAGAATTTTCATTAATCAAATTTATGCTTTCATCAATTGTTAATGTAGGAATTTTAGCTTTTCTTGTTCTAGAACTAAAGCCAATATTAATGTTAGTTTTTTCAGTAGCCTGAACTAGATCATTAAATATTTTTGCATTATTCAATATATCTTTACAACCAACAGCTAATACATTAGCTTCTTCAGAAGGAAATTTCTTTGGTTTAACAAGAATAAGTTTTTTTAATCCCATATTTTTCATGGCTCTAGCAGTTGAACCAATATTACCTGGATGTGAAGTTTCAACTAAAACTATGTAAATATTTTTAAACACAATAAGAATTCAATCAATCTGCTTTTTCAACGCCTAATAGATAGAGACCTGTACTTGCAATAAAAATAGAAGAATATGTTCCAACAATAATTCCAATTAACATAGCAATTGCAAAATATTCAACAGCAATACCACCAAATATTAATAGGGAAAGCAAAACAAATGCTGTAGTTAAAGATGTGATAATTGTTCTTGATAATGTTTGATTGATAGAAATATTTAGTATCTCTATAAACGAATTCTTCTTAATTGTTCTAGTATTCTCTCTGATCCTATCAAAAACAACTATAGTGTCATTTAAAGAATAACCAATAACTGCAAGAATTGCCGCAAGCACACTTAGATCAAATTGTAATTGAGTAATCGAAAAAATACCCAATGTAATTATTACATCATGAATCAGGGCCATAATAGCACCAATACCATATAAAAATTCAAATCTAAATCCTATGTATACGAGTATGCTTAATAACGCAACTAACATAGCCCATTCTCCTTTTTCTCTTAATTCAGAGCCTATTTGACTGCCAACAAACTCTAGTTTTAATATTTGAAAATCATGTATTATTGATTTATTCAAAAAATCATTAATTTCAGTTATTTTAAAACTTGTATCATCTTTTATTTTAATAATTACTTCTTTATTTGTGCCATAGTATTGGATTATAGAATCACTAAGACCATTTTTCTGAAATGAACTTCTAAGTTCAGATATATTGATCTCTTTATCAAATTTTAATTGAATAACATAACCGCTAGAAAAATCAATTCCCCAGTTTAATCCTTTTGTGCTGAAGCTTAAAATACTTGCCATTATAAATATAATAGAAATAATTAATGCAGGTTTTCTGAACCCAAGAAAATCAAAGTTTATATTTTTTTTAATAAGAGAAAACATTATATAGATAGCCTGTCATTTTTCTTATTCTCATAAACTATACTAACAATTGCACGTGTTCCTACAATAGCTGTAAACATCGATGAAAGTATTCCAATTACAAGTGTAACTGCAAAACCTTTTATCGCACCAGTTCCAATTGTTAATAATGCTATTGCAGCTATTAAAGTTGTTAAATTAGCATCAGATATAGTTGAGAAAGCCTTTTTATAACCTGTATAAATACTAGCATTTGGTGAATTACCATTTAATAGTTCTTCTCTTATCCTTTCATAAATCAATACATTAGCATCCACTGCCATACCAACAGTCAATACAATTCCTGCAATACCTGGCAATGTTAAAGTTGCTTGAAATAATGATAGTACCGCAATAATTAATAGAATATTTACAATTAAAGCTACTATAGATACAAAACCAAAAAATCTATAATAGATGAACATAAATAAACAAACCAATAATAATCCTAAATACATGGATTGTTTTCCAGAAATAATATTATATTTTCCCAATGTTGGTCCAACTGTTCTTTCTTCTACAATACTCATAGGCGCACTTAAAGAACCAGATCGAAGAAGAATTGCTAAATCTTTAGCTTCCTCTAGGTCTAATCCGGTTATTTGAAATCTCTGACCAAAAGCCTCTCTAATTGTAGAAACATTTATTACTTCATTCTTATTTTTTTCTACAAAAATAACAGCCATTCTATTTCCCACATTTTTAGATGTGGTAGACAACATTCTAGATGCCCCATAATCACTCAAATTGACAAATACTGCTGGTGAATTAGTAGTTGAATCAAATCCTGAATTCGCGCCCTTAATATCTTTTCCGCCAACAATGATTTGTCTTGACAATAGTATAGGGCCTCCAACTCTTTGCTCGTACAGCAATGCATTATTTAATACAGACTTACCTTTTTTATTAGATTCTAACCAATCGACAGGTACTCCTTTTGTTAATCTAAATTCTAAAGTTGCTGTAGATCCTAATATAGTTTTAGCTCTGGTAGAATCTTGTAATCCTGGTAATTGCACAATGATTCTATCTTTACCTTGTTGTTGTATTACTGGTTGTGATACACCTAATTCGTCGACCCTAGATCTTAATATAGCTAAATTTTTAGCTAATGCACTTTTTATGTCACGCGATAATGATTTTTCATCATAAGTAATCAGCAGAGTATTTTTTGGTTGGTTAATTTCTGATAAAACAAATGATGGAAATTCTTTGCTAACATCCTTTATAATTTTATGTTTTAAAGAAATATCTTGAATAGAAATATTCACATTATCCTTTGTTATATAAATTGATTCATAACGATATTTTTTTAAAATTAGAAATTTCTTAATATCGCTTTTGATTTCTAAAAGTAAATTTTTTTTAATATTATCAACATCAATTTGTAATAAAAAATGTACTCCGCCTTTTAAATCTAAACCAAGAAACATTGGGTATGCATTAATTGATGTCAACCAATCAGGTACTGATGAATAACTCATAAGTGTTGCTTTTATATTATTTTTGTTCTGATAAATATAATCATATACTCTAAGCTGTTCGTTAATATCAGAAAACAATAAATAACCTTTTTCTCCTTTTATAGAAGAATCATATATATTAATATTTTCTCTTTTAAGTTCCTGTGATAATGTCTTTATAAATTGCTCATTAATTACGGTATCTTTTGAAACTATTTCAAGTGATGGATAGCTGCTGTATATATTGGGTAAAGAATATATTATAGAAAAAATTAAAACTAATATAACTAAAATATATTTCCATTTAGGATAATTTTCCATTTATTTTATATGCTCCAAAGATTTTTTTGGTAAAATTTTTCCTACTGAATTTTTTTCAAGTGTAATTACAACATCGGAACTAATCTTTAATATAATGTACGTTTCACTGATTTTTGTAATTTTTCCATAAATTCCACCTGAAGTTGATATTTCATCACCAACTTTTAAATCATCTATCATCAACTTATGTTCTTTGATTTTTTTGGATTGTGGTCTAATTAAAATAAAATACATTAGAACTAAAATAAATATAGGTAACAAAAAACCTAACGCTGATGGTTCTTGCTGTGAAGCCGCATATGCAGTACTAATTATTTCCATATCAGTCTCCTTTATCGGAATAAATATTTTCTAATAGTTTTATATAATCATCAAGTTTGTTGATTTTGATATTTTCACGAATTATCTTCATAAATTCTTGATAAAAGTATACATTATGTATAGTCATAAGTCTCGCAGCTAGAATATCATTACATTTATCTAAATGTCTGATATATGATCTTGAATAATTAAGACATGTATAACAAGGACATTTCTCGTCAATCGGTTTTTCATCATCATTATATTGTTTATTTCGTATTCTTAAAACTCCATGATGTGTAAATAACTGACCATTTCTAGCATTTCTTGTTGGTATAACACAATCAAATAAATCAATACCATTTTTGACTGCGTAGGCAATATCAAGCGGTTTGCCAACACCCATTAAGTATCTTGGTTTGTTTGTAGGTAATTGTGGACCTATATGATTTACTATTTCATTTCTAATGTTTGTAGGTTCTCCAACAGATAATCCGCCTATCGCATAACCATCAAAACCTATATCAGTTAAAGCTGATAGTGATTTTTCTCTTAGATCATTAAACATTCCACCTTGAATAATTCCAAACAAAGGTTGTTTACTTCGGTTTGCCTTTTTAGAAAGACTAGCCCAATCTAATGATAATTCCATTGATTTTAGTGTTTCATCCCTAGTAGAAGGATAAGATGTGCAGTCATCAAAACACATCATAATATCACTACCTAAAATAATTTGAGTCTCAATTGATTTTTCAGGAGTTATAAAGATTTTAGCACCATCTAATGGTGAAATAAATTCTACTCCATTTTTTTTTAATTTATTTATTTTAGATAGACTAAAAACTTGGTAACCACCTGAATCTGTAAGTATTGGTTTTTTCCAATTCATAAAATTATGGAGACCTTTGAATTTCTGAATAATCTTCATTCCAGGTCTCAATAGCAGATGAAATGCATTACACAAAATAATTTGAGCTCCAGAATTAACTATTTCATCTGAAGTCAATGTTTTAACAGACCCATAAGTACCAATTGTCATAAAAGATGGTGTATCAACTATGCCATGAGTGAGATGTAACTTCCCTTTTCTAGCATTTTTATCTTTATTTATAATCGAAAATTTCATATTAAACACTAATATACATACAATCACCATAACTATAAAACCTATAATTATTATTGATTGCATGTTTATATGATCTAAGTATATTTTCTCTACCTGCGAATGCACAAACTAAAAGCAATAAAGTTGATTTAGGTAAATGAAAATTAGTTATTAAATTATTAATCATCTTAAATTTAAAACCAGGCGTTATGAATAGATCTACATAACCTGAAAAATCTGAAGAAATATTTAATGAAGCATAATGTTCAATTGTTCTAGCAACTGTAGTTCCAACAGCAATAACCTTTTTTCTTTTTTCTTTAGCAATTTTAATTTTTTTAATTAATGATTTGGTAACTTTGCAGTATTCAGATCCTATCTTATGTTTCTTATAATTTTCTTCTTTTATTGGTTTAAAAGTATTATAAGAAATATGTAATGTTATATATTCTATAATTACTCCCTGTTTTTTTAATCTAGATATTATATCGTTAGTAAAATGGAGACCTGCGGTTGGTGCTGCAACTGAACCTTCATGTTTTGCATATACTGTTTGATATCTTACATAATCTTTCTTATTTGGTATTCGTTTGATATATTTAGGTAATGGTATCATCCCATATTTCTTTATAATAGAAAAAATAGATATGTTTAATTTTTTCTCAAGTTTAATTATATTTGCTTCAACATTTATAATAGTAAATAGTACTTTTTTATTAAAAAGTAATTTCGTTCCAACCTGTAATGGTCTTGATGCGCTATATATTGCTTCAAAAATATCTTCAGAAATTATCTTAGAATAGAGAATTTCTACTTTTCCTCCAGTTGTTTTTTTAAGTATCATTCTCCCTGGAATGACTTTGGTATTATTTAATATTAATATGTCACCTTTATTAAAAAAATCTACCACATCTCTAAATTTTTTATCCTTAACAGTATTATCTTTCGTATTTAAATATAATAGTTTTGAGTTTTGTCTTGATAAATTTGGTTCTTTAGCAATTAACTTAGTAGGAAGTTCATAATCAAAATCATTTATAGAAGTATTCGGCATGGTATAAAAATTATAAAATACAATGATTGCATTTCAAAAAGAAATTTGATATTAATTGAGTCATGACACTCATTAATAATTTTCCACATGGCGGTATTGTTACAATCAATAGAGTTATACTTAAAGAAGAATTTACTATTGATGATTTGCAAGAAAGGGTTGCGCTGATGTGTGAAAATGTCAAAACATATCATTCTGAAACTGGTTTTCTTGGTGGTATGGTTGTACTGAATAGTGGTCAGATATCTAATGAAGGTAGTGATAAAGGGAAGGCATTAGATAGTGAATTTAAAGACAAGGAAGCTTTAATTATTACTTTTTGGAATTCCTATGAAGATCATGAAAATTCTCATAAGAGTGATAGTTTTCAACCTCTTTTTCAAAAAGTAATAGATGTATGTGAAAATGGTAATGAAGAAATTGTGTATGATATGCTATGGCAAGGTGAAGCATACACACCCGAAATGGCAAAATTAGCTCAAGAGGCTAAAGAAAAAAACAAATAAGACGCCACTGTGGTGGAATTGGTAGACACGAGGGATTCAAAATCCCTTTCTCGCAAGAGAGTATCGGTTCGAGTCCGATCAGTGGTATAAGATTATGAAAAATTCGATTATATATGCGATTGGAAATGCATTATTAGATTATGAATATCGAGTATCAGAAGACTTTCTGAATGAAATTAATTTAACAAAAGGATGCATGGAACTAAATGACAGAGAAAATCATATCCGGATACATACAGAAATAAAAAATAAATTCAAAGACATGAAAGTTATGCCGGGTGGTTCTGTTGCAAACTCCATATATACACTAGCACAGTTAAACTTAAGTGTAGCCTTTTCGGGGAAAGTTACGAATGATGAATCAGGTAACATTTTTATCAAATCACTAGAAGAAATTGGTGTAATTACTAAAGTCATAAAATCCAACATGAATGAGACAGGAGAATGTTTAGTATTAATTACTGACGATAATGAAAGAACAATGTATACATACTTAGGATCATCTTCAGATCTCAAAAATGAAGATGTATCAATAGAAATGATAAAAAATTCTAAATATATTTTAATTGAAGGATATTTAGTTTCATCAACTACAACAGCTAATGTAGCTAAATACGCATTTAAAAAAGCATCAGAATTCAAAACAAAAAAAATATTAACTTTATCTGATCCAAATATTGTGAAATTTTTTCATGAAAACATAATGATGCTAATGGAACAAAATCTTGATATGGTTTTTTGCAATGAGCAGGAAGCATATAATATTTCAAAAACAGACGATTTATCACAAGCAGTAAAATTTTTAAGAAATTACTCTAAAGAAGTTATAATTACATTGGGTGAAAAAGGATCTTTATTTTCTGATACTAATGGCACTATTAGTGCTAAAACAAATAAAGCTAATCCTGTTGATCTAACTGGAGCTGGAGATATGTTTCTTGCCGCTTTCATGTATGGAAAAGAAAATAATAATGATGTAATAAATTCACTGAAATTTGCAAACTTTTGTTCTGGTAAAGTTATTGAACATTATGGTGCGAAGCTACCAGGTAAACAAGATTACTTAGATCTTTTAAGTATCTAGACCTTCTTTAGTTGATACGTTTTGATTTGAAATTTCATTAATTGTTTTTATAATGTTTTCCATTATATCCTTAGGATTAGATGCTTCAGATATTGGTCTGCCAATCACTAAATAATCAGACCCTAATTTTATTGCTTCACGTGGCGTATAGGCTTGCACATGTTCATCTTTATTTGTATCTAATCTAATTCCAGGAGTTACAAATAATAACTTTTTATTAACTTCTCTGATGACACTAATATCTTTTGGAGCACATACAACACCATCTATATTTGTTTTTGATGCAATTAATGTAAGTTCTTTGATTATATCCGATCTTTCTTTCAGTCCTAACTCTTGTAAACTAATATCAGTAGTGCTTGTAAGAAGAGTTACTCCAATAATTTTTGCTTCAGTATTGACTTCATCTCTAGCTTTTCTAGCAGAATTTACCATTTCTACTCCTCCTAGAAGATGTACATTTAACATCCATATACCTAAACCAAATGCTTCTATACAAGCTTTGTATACAGTAGTTGGTATATCATGAAACTTTAGATCTAAAAAAATTTCAAATTTTTTTTCTTGGAGATTTTGAACTAACTTAGGTCCAAATTTAGTAAAAGCTTGTTTCCCAATTTTAAGTCTACATAAAGATGGATCAATTTGATTACATAATTCATAAATCTTGTTTTCATCATCATAATCAAGTGCAACTATTATGTTCTTTTCATACATATATTTATATTTTACTCACTTTTATTATCTAGTATATCAAGTAATGAATTTGGA
>MDTE01168768.1_pt1 | contig 13266 bp, 12 predicted proteins | sample 811231 | NCBI WGS metagenome assembly MDTE01 (sample SAMN05326651, study PRJNA326480) | marine metagenome | isolation source: seawater | place: Indian Ocean: Red Sea | collected 2010
GAAGAAAAACAGGCAGCCGCAGCCGCAGGCCAAATTGGCTTATTCCACGCGTGGCAAGATGCTTTAGCTGCATATAACACTCGAACAGCTCAAATCTTACTGACTCCTGATGACACCGAGATAAGAAGACGAAACTTAAATGCCCGCAATACAATCCAAACCCTACTTGAATTGGATACAGTCCCTGTCATAAACGAGAATGATACAGTAGCGACAGAAGAGATACGCTTTGGTGATAATGATCGTCTAGCAGCCCGGGTAGCACAAATGATTGGAGCGGACGTATTGGTTCTTTTATCGGATATTGATGGCCTGTACACAACTGACCCTAGGATTAATAATGAGGCCACCTTTATAGAAGAGGTCGCTGAAATTACCCCTAAAATCGAGGCTATGGCTGGAGAGGCAGGACCAGGATATTCTTCTGGAGGAATGGTCACTAAAATTCAGGCAGCGCAAATCGCAACACGGGGTGGCTGCGCTGTTGTAATCGCAGACGGGACAGCAAACAACAGTTTAGCATCTATCGACTCAGGCAAAAAATGCACTTGGTTTTTGGCAACAGCAAATCCCACTACCGCTCGTAAAAGATGGATATCTGGTGTTCTCGCACCCAACGGAATATTGACAATTGATTCCGGGGCAGAGAGAGCCCTAAGGGGCGGTAAAAGTTTACTACCTGCTGGGGTCAACTTCGTCTCTGGTAATTTCGACCGAGGTGACGCGGTGATCATAGAAAACACTGAAAAAGTAAGACTGGGATGCGGCCTTATAGCTTACTCCTCGCAAGATGCAAAATTAATAGCCGGTCACAATACCCGTGAGATTGAGACCTTGCTTGGTTACCGCGGTAGGGACGAAATGATCCATCGGAATGATATGGTAATTGACAGGTAGAGTTAAAATGCCGAAAAAAAAAGAGAGCTCCGACAAAAAAGACAAAAGTACGATCTTACATTTAAATATGTTGAAACTTGGTTCTGCCGCTAGAGATGCTTATAAAAATTTATCGAATGTGGGGACTAAAGCAAAAAATTTTGCCCTTACTGAAGCCGCAAAGTCCATAAGAAAATCCGTTAAAACCTTAAAAACAGCTAATGGTAGGGATTTAAAACTGGCTAGTAAAAATGGGGCTCCAGCTTCGATGATTGATCGCTTAGTTTTAAATGATTCTCGTATAGAACAAATGGCCGATGGCCTGGAAAAAATTGCAACACTAGAGGATCCTGTGAGCACGGTCATGGCCGAATGGAAACGGCCCAATGGGCTCAAAATTCAGCGCGTCAGAGTGCCATTAGGTGTCATTGGAATAATTTATGAATCCCGTCCCAATGTAACCGCCGATGCTGGTGGACTTTGTCTCAAATCTGGCAATGCGGTCATACTTCGTGGGGGCTCTGATAGTTTTGAGTCCTCATCAGCTATTCTTAAATGCCTACAAGAAGGGCTTAGAATGGCTGGTCTACCTGCTGAAACTATCCAACTTGTGCCAACAATCGATCGCGCTGCTGTCGGCGAGATGCTAGCCATGGATAGCCAAATAGATGTTATCGTTCCACGTGGAGGTAAATCACTAATTGAAAGGGTTCAACGGGAAAGCCGTGTACCTGTGATTGCCCACCTAGACGGCAACTGCCATGTTTATATTCACAGTAGTGCTGAAATTGAAATGGCAAAAAACATCGTACTTAACGCCAAAATGCGCAGGCCAGGTATCTGTGGAGCTACCGAGAGCCTCGTTGTTGATCGAAATGCAGCACCTCAGTTACTTCCAACAATTATTGATGAGTTGGCTAAAAGTGGCTGTGAAATACGTGGGGACGATGCTACCCGAGCGTTGGACGAAAGAGTGATAATAGCCCACGATGATGATTGGGCGAAAGAATATCTCGAACCTATCATTTCAATAAAGCAGGTTAATGGTTTGAATGAAGCAATTGAACATATCAATTTATATGGATCTCATCATACCGACTCAATCATCACATCCGACCAGAATATTGCAAAAATATTTTTAGAAAGCATAGACTCTGCGATTGTACTGCATAATGCATCCACACAATTTGCAGATGGAGGTGAATTTGGCATGGGTGCCGAAATAGGAATCTCGACGGGTCGTCTACATGCCCGCGGGCCGGTTGGAGTGGAACAATTGACTACTTTCAAATATGTGGTGCACGGTAATGGACAGGTGAGACCCTGACTTCATTAACCAAAAACTTACGCTCTTCGGTCCGTCAGGCTATAAATAGCAATGGCAGGCGTATTGGATTACTCGGCGGCTCTTTTAACCCAGCGCATGAAGGACATATTCACATTTCTAGGGAAGCCTTGAAATACCTAAAGCTGGATACGATCTGGTGGGTTGTTTCTCCTCAAAATCCGCTGAAAGGATCCAAGGAAATGGCGCCATTTACTGAACGTTTAAATCATGCCAAGAAAATAGCTCAGGATCCTAGAATTTTAGTTACAGATATAGAAGATCGTATAAGCACGCGCTTCACAATAGATAGTATCAAAATAATCCAGCGCAGTTTTTTGGAAAAGAAATTCATATGGATTATGGGTGCCGATAATTTAATTCAAATTCCTCAATGGAAAAACTGGCGGGAGTTATTCTCAACAGTACCCATTGTGATTTTTGACCGCGCACCCTATTCTGTAAAAGCACTTTCAGGAAAAGCTGCACAAGTATTTTCTAAGAGTAGGCTGCCACCACAACATATGCGAGAAATATCAAATTCTAAACCCCCGGCATGGACTTTCATACGGACGCCCTTACATCCTGCGACGGCGACTGAAATCCGTAGGAGATCAACCTCGTATATTAAAGACTGAAAAAGTGTGAACATTGACCGACGAGCAAACAAATTCAGAGACCATGGAAGTAAAGGACACAATAAAACTAGTTCAAAAAATTTTGGAGGACCACAAAGCAGAGAATATTGTCACAGTTGACCTACGAGGCAAGACGACTATTGGTGATTATATGATGATTGCCAGTGGTAGCTCCAACCGTCAGGTCAAAGCATTAGCTGAACTAATTGTACAGAATTTTAAAAATATAAATTTACCTATCGGGAAACCTGAGGGTTTGCCTGAAGGAGACTGGGTTCTCATTGATACCGGAAATGTTATAGTCCACCTTTTTCGTCCAGAGGTTCGGGATTTTTATAATCTAGAGAAGATGTGGGAAGCTGACTTAACAGAAAATTCCATTCAAAACGAGAGCTCAACGGCTGACCATTAATGAATATTATTATAATCGCGATAGGCAAAATTCGTTCGGGTCCAGAGAAAACTCTTATAGAAGATTATTCTCGAAGAATAAAATGGCCAATAGAGTTTCGCGAGGTTGAAGAAAAAAAGAAACTCAAGGGCTTAGAATTGAAAAAAAGGCAAGGAAATCTTCTTCTTAAACAATGCCCACCAGGGTCAAAAATTCTAGTATTGGATCAATGCGGCAAAAACTTTCCTAGTACGGAACTCGCCAATATTTTTAGAAACTGGCAAAGTAATAGAGTTAAACAAGTCTGTATTTTAATTGGTGGCGCTGATGGTGTTGATCAAGAGGTAAAAAAACAAGCAGATCTCCTATTGTCATTTGGCGAACTAACTTGGCCGCATTTGTTGGCACGCGTTATGCTCACCGAGCAAATTTACCGATCTCAGCAAATTATTAACGGGCATCCATATCATCGAGAATAGATAGAAACAAAGAATTGTGTATAAAAATCATTTAACGGATGTAATTTACGTTATAGTGTTCATATATTCGAAAAGGTAGCCTGTAAGTGAGTCTTATGTCAGCTAATAGCATATTACGACCAGTGATTCTTTGCGTTCTTGATGGTTGGGGTTGGCGGGCGGAACAATCCGAAAATGCAATCGCCCTAGCTGAGACGCCCGTTTTCAACCGAATGATAAAGGAATGTCCCAACGCCCTCTTAAAAACTTCAGGAATTGATGTGGGCTTGCCCGTTGGCCAAATGGGAAATTCTGAAGTTGGACATATGAATCTGGGTGCTGGGCGCGTCGTCAATCAGGACATCCAAAGAATAAATCAAGAACTTCAGGAGGGTAAACTTCAATACAACCCCATTATAGAGAAGCTAATAAGTCACAGCGGTACCTGCCATTTGATGGGTCTTTTATCACCGGGTGGGGTGCACTCTCATCAAGATCACATCCTCAAATTGGCAGATATATTGAATGATGCTGGAGTAAAGGTCGCTATCCATGCTTTTCTGGATGGGCGAGACACGCCCCCGAAAAGTGCACTACAATTTCTTACGGACTTTTGCGAAAAAATCTCTCAATTTGACTCGGTATCCATTGCCACAGTAACCGGTCGCTTTTATGCGATGGATCGTGATAATCGTTGGGACCGTGTCGAGAAAGCATATGATGCGATAGTTAGCGGGGAGGGAGAAAAAGCCAACAAACCAATTGATGCCATAAGAAAAGGCTATAACGAGAACCTTAGTGACGAATTTATTTTACCCACAATAATTGACCATTATGATGGGATGATGAATGGGGATACCTTATTAATGGCAAATTTCCGTTCTGATCGAGCGAGGGAAATTTTAACTGCGCTACTAGAACCAGATTTTTTACATTTCAAACGATCAAAAACTATCTCAATCAGTTTTGCGGCCGGCCTAGTCCAGTATTCAGAGACTCTAGATCATCTAATGTCATCAATATTTTTACCAGAAAAGCTTGATAATTTATTTGCACAAGTAATTTCCGATGCTGGTTTAAAACAATTTCGGATCGCCGAAACAGAAAAATATGCTCATGTTACATTTTTCTTTAATGGCGGAAATGAAACACCCTATCCTGGTGAGGAAAGATTACTAATACCGTCTCCAAAAGTTGAGACATATGATCTACAACCTGAAATGGCAGCTCCAGAGGTCACAGATTGTCTATTGAAAGCTGTTACGTCTGGTAAATATGATTTCATATTTGTAAACTTTGCCAATCCTGACATGGTCGGACACACAGGAGTATTATCAGCCGCAATAAAGGCAATCGAGACCGTCGACACTTGTATAGGCCGCCTAGAAATGGCTGCCTTAGAGGTAGATGCCACATTGCTTATAACTGCTGACCATGGAAACGCTGAAACCATGACAGATCCAGATTCCGGGAAACCTTTTACATCACATACCACAAACAAGGTGCCTTTGATTTTGGTAAATGCATCGAGCGATATTATCAACCTTAAAGATGGGAAGCTCGCTGACGTAGCCCCAACATTATTAGAGCTAATAGGTTTGTCGAAGCCGAGCGAAATGACAGGACAATCTCTTTTGGACACAACCGAGTGTATGAAAAACCAAAGAACTTCAAATCCCTTCACGGCAAATGGCTAAAATAGCCCTCTTTATTTTTTTTATCTCTATAACATTTGGAATACCGTTTCCAACACCTTTACATGCAGACAAGACCCGGCTTCTCGGCGATGTAGAAAAACATTTAGAAAAGACAAGGAATAAATCTATACTACTAAATAAAACAGTTAAAAAATTAAATAAGGAATTGGGTAATCTTCGAATTAGATCTATTTTAGCAGCAAAAAAAGAGCGTCAACATGCCGTGAAATTGGTTAATTATGAAAAAAATATTGAACACCTTAATAGAATTGTAATTGTAAAAAACAAGTTTCTAATTTCTAAAAAGAAACAATTTAATAATTTAATCGGCTTCATTCAGAGAGTTGCCCTGCAACCACCCATTGCTCTCTTATTATCACCTTCGACACCCTCTGATACGGTAAGAAGCGCACTTTTAATCCGCTCTATCCTGCCGGATGTGGAAAAGCACTCTCAGGATTTAAAGGTTGAAATTGACTCTTTGTTAGAAACCCGCTCGGCAATTATCAAAGCCAAAAACAATATAAAACTCCAAAAAAAGCGATTGGAGCAGCAACGCCTTAATATAAAGAAATTAACATCGCAAAAAATTAAAATAATGCAAATTAACCAAAACAAGCATGAACTTTTAATAAAAAAGATCGGAAACCTCAGCAATGAGGCAAAAAACTTGAGACAACTTCTAGTAGGCCTTGGAGCGAATAAAAAAAAGGCCTCAAACAAAAATATCTTTAGAACTAATAAAGCAAAGGGAAACGAAAAAGTGCACTGGTCTGGAGAAGATAGCTCGGGCCGGAAATTAACTGATTCATATCATTTGGGCCTACCGGTGATAGGAACTTTTGAGGTTACCTATGGCAAAACGAATTCGAATAACGGACATTTACGGGGACTTTCCATCAAAACAAAACCCGGGACAACTGTAATTTCTCCACGAAAGGGGCGAGTTGTTTTCGCAGGACCGTTTAAAGGGTTAGAGAAACTTCTTATTCTAGAGGTTAGAAACAACATTCATATATTATTGGTTGGATTAGAAAGTATATATATCCCAGTTGGACAGAAGGTTTTAAAAGGGGAACCTATAGGAAAAGTTTCCTCAACCGATATGAATGATAAAATTCTATACCTTGAATTACGTAAAAACGGAGAGCCCATAAACCCCCTGCCATGGCTTACAGCAGGAAACTACAGGAAACGCGGATAATGATTATAAGAATTCTCGCGGCTGCGGCCGTATTGATGATTGTCTTTGGTACAATTGGCAGTAAAGCACAAAAAAATAGTTCTGATACCTATCGACAACTCGAACTATTTGGAGACGTTTTTGACCGCGTTCGAGCTGATTACGTTGAAAAAATCAGCGATGAAAAATTAATTGAATCCGCTATTAACGGGATGCTCACGTCTCTTGACCCACATTCTGGTTACATGTCTCCAAAAACCTATAAAGATATGAAGGTTCAGACTAAGGGAGAATTTGGTGGTTTGGGTATTGAAGTCACGATGGAGAATGGATTTGTAAAAGTATTTTCTCCCATCGACGATACACCGGCTTTTCGTGCCGGACTGCAATCAGGTGACTACATTACACATCTCGACAGTACGTCAGTGCAGGGCATAACCCTGAGTGAAGCAGTAGAAAAAATGCGGGGGCCGGTTAAATCAAAAATTAAACTAACGGTTCGTCGAAAAGGCCTAGAACCATTTGATATCACAATAATACGGGCAATTATCAAGGTGCGGTCAGCAAGATGGCGTATAGAGAATAACATTGGCTATCTGCGCTTGACTTCATTTACAGAACAATCAAGTACCGGGATTGAAAATGGTATGAGAAAAATAAAAGGTAAGTTGGGACAAAAACTGCGGGGCATCATCCTTGACTTGAGGAATAACCCCGGAGGTCTTTTGAACCAAGCAATAAAAGTATCGGATGCATTCCTCGATCGGGGGGAAATCGTCTCAACTCGTTCACGCCGTGCTAAAGATGCGCAACGCTTTAATGCAACCAGAGGAGATCTAGCCAACAAACTACCCATGGTTGTTCTAATTAATGGGGGTTCAGCTTCAGCTTCTGAGATAGTGGCTGGCGCACTTCAGGACCATCGCCGTGCTGTAATTTTGGGAACACAAAGTTTTGGTAAGGGGTCGGTCCAGACTATTATTCCTCTCACCGGGCATGGAGCTATGCGTCTTACCACTGCGCAATACTATACGCCATCTGGCCGATCTATACAGGCTAAAGGTATAACCCCTGACATTGTGATTAAACAAGCACGAGTTGAGACCATTGATCAAGAAAATCGTCGCCGGGAAGCCGATTTGAAAGGAGCACTTAAAAACCCTGATAGCAACAAAAACAATAGGGTAAATAAAAAAGAAACCGATCAAATCAAAAAAATAGCAAGCAATAGACAGAATACAAAATTTGACTATCAGCTTGAGAGAGCATTTGATCTGATTCGCGGAATTTCTTTATATAAAATCCGCATTCAAAATTAATGTCAATTTTCTCTAATTTCTAAAAATATTATGAGCTCACCTTCAGACTACCGGCCTTGTGCTGCAATGCTGCTTTTTAATCCTGCCGGTAAAGTACTAATGGCCGACAGAAATGATTGTAACGACCCAGCGTGGCAACTTCCTCAGGGCGGTGTCGAATCGGGCGAGTCCATAGAGGAAAGTGTGTTTCGCGAGCTAGAGGAAGAGATAGGGACCTCTGCTGCTAAAATTATCTCAATTGCTGACGAAAAAATATGTTATGACTGGCCCAAAACAATCAAGTGGAAGGGGCAAGAGAATTGGTTAGGGCAATGTGTCACATTGGTTGCACTTATATTTCTAGGTGACGATAAAGAAATAAATGTACATACACATTCTCCAGAATTTCGGGATTGGAAGTGGGTGCCTCTGGAGACCATCCCCGAGTTGATTATACCTTTTAAAAAACCGCTATATGATTATGCCGTTGAAAGGTTTACCGAAATTCGTGACACTTACCTTCTATCAGAAAACAATCCGTCTTAGAGCCAAATTGCATTCCCGAGGGCGTTTATCATTATTTTTTGATGAGAAAATAAAGACAAACTGAGACTTTTCCAATCATTATTTACGGGTTTTACAAATTACTTGCCATAAAATTTTATCACGTCGAAGTTAAATTATTCGATATGATCAAACACAGCCAACAATTCTTCAGATTGCTTTAGTAATGATTTAGTATTCTCCAATTGATCTTCGGAGGCTTCATTTACCACTTTTTTTGCCTCTTCAACTCGAAGAATAAGATCGCTACGTTGAACTTTACTGAGCTCAATTGCTTCATCGGCTAGCACCGTGCATCGTTTAGATGTAACCTCAGCAAACCCGCCAGTAACGAATATTCTCTCGTTAACACTATCATTTTCGTATATCGAAATGACGCCTGTCCGCAATGAAGATATAAAGGGTGCATGACCAGGAAGCACACCAAAATCGCCCTCGGCCCCTGGCACTACTACAAGTTCAACATTTGAAGAAAACACTAAGTTTTCCGGAATAACGAGCTCAAATTCGACGGTATTGGCCATCGTCACTATATCTCTTTTTTTAAAAACAATATACTAAGCCGCTTCAGCAGCCAATTTTTTAGCCTTCTCGACAGCATCGTCTATTGTTCCAACCATATAAAATGCTGCCTCAGGAAGATCATCATAATCTCCTGCAACAAGTCCTTTAAATCCTTTAATTGTATCCTCTAGGCCAACTAAGACACCGGGAAAACCGGTAAAAATTTCTGCCACATGAAATGGTTGGGACAAAAATCGTTGGATTTTTCTTGCTCTCGCAACAACGAGTTTATCTTCTTCAGATAACTCGTCCATCCCTAGAATGGCAATGATATCTTGGAGACTTTTATATCTTTGCAAAACCTCCTGCACACTCCGTGCTACCTCATAATGCTCGTCCCCAAGAATACGGGGATCCAGAATACGCGATGTGGAATCTAGAGGATCCACCGCCGGATAGATGCCAAGTTCTGCAATTTGACGTGACAATACCGTCGTTGCATCTAGATGGGCGAACGACGTAGCAGGGGCTGGATCTGTAAGGTCATCTGCCGGCACATAGATTGCTTGTACAGAGGTTATAGAGCCCTTGTTTGTCGTAGTAATGCGTTCTTGCATTGATCCCATATCTGTAGCTAATGTTGGCTGATAACCAACGGCAGAGGGAATACGACCCAAAAGGGCAGAAACTTCAGATCCAGCTTGAGTAAACCGAAAAATATTATCAACAAACAGCAAAACATCTTGACCTTCAGCATCGCGAAAATATTCAGCCAATGTAAGTCCGGTAAGAGCGACCCGAGCCCGAGCGCCTGGTGGTTCATTCATTTGGCCGTACACCAAGGCCGCTTTGGAATCCCCCTCTAAATTTATGACCCCAGATTCCATCATTTCGTGATAAAGGTCATTGCCTTCACGAGTTCTTTCACCCACACCCGCAAATACAGAATATCCGCCATGTGCCTTAGCAATGTTATTAATTAATTCCATTATAATTACGGTTTTACCCACGCCGGCTCCACCGAAAAGCCCTACTTTTCCTCCCCGAGAATAAGGTGCCAGTAAGTCTACAACCTTAATTCCTGTCACTAATATCTCGGTTTCTGTCGATTGCTCTACAAATTCAGGAGCATCTCTATGGATTGGCAGGCGTTCTTTGGTTTTAATTTCCCCCCTCTCATCCACGGGCTCACCAACAACGTTTAGTATGCGGCCAAGGGTCTCTGGACCAACGGGAACAGTTATAGGACTCCCGGTGTCTACAACCTCTTTACCTCTTACCAGACCTTCTGTTGCGTCCATTGCAATGGTGCGGACCGTGGATTCACCCAAATGTTGTGCAACTTCAAGAACAAGCGTTTCCTCACCCATTTGACAGTGAAGGGCATTAAGAATTTCGGGCAACTCCCCTTCAAATTGTACATCTACCACCGCACCTAATATTTGGGTAACTTTTCCTACGCTGTTAGAAATTTCAGCCATTATTCTTCCTCATTTCCTCTATAACGCCTCTGCGCCAGATATAATTTCAATTAATTCCTTTGTAATGAAAGCTTGACGAGTTCTGTTGTATGTAATCGTCAAATCATCAATCATTTCCCCCGCATTACGGGTTGCATTGTCCATGGCTGTCATTCTAGCACCCTGCTCTGATGCAGCATTTTCTAGCAATGCGCGAAATAGTTGTACTGACAAATTACGGGGCAACAAATCCTCCAAAATTTCTTGCTCGTCCGGCTCAAACTCATAAATAGCTCTCTGCTCCCCACTTTTTAGAGTTACAGAGGAATGATCGTCATCCAAGTCTCCTGACATATCATCGTCATTAGCCCGGAAAGGTATTAACTGTTGTGGAGTGACTACTTGAGTTATTGCTGATTGAAAACGATTATAAACAATGGTGCAGACGTCAAATTCTTTCGCTTCAAACATCTCATAAATACGATTACCGACCATTTTTGCATCGACAAATGACAGTGATTTTCGTCCAACCTCCTCAAAGGTATTCAAAATCAATTCCGGATAGTTCCGGCGTAAAATATCACGCCCCTTCCTACCTATACAAATAATTTTGATTTCTTTCCCATCATCTAAAAGACGCTTGATAATTTGGGTCGCTCCACGAACAATAGAGGAGTTAAACCCTCCACAAAGTCCGCGATCAGAAGTCATCACAACTAAAAGATGAATATCATTTTTTCCATTTCCAACGAGAAGCTGCGGTCCACCCGCGCCACCAGCCAACCCCGCAGAAAGCGAACCTAACATACGATCCATTTTTTCAGAATACGGCCGAGCTGCTTCTGCTTGTTCTTGGGCACGACGTAATTTTGCCGCTGCAACCATTTTCATAGCAGAGGTTATTTTTTGCGTCGACTTGACGCTGTCGATTCTTACCCGCAGGTCTTTGAGGTTAGGCATTGCCTTCCAAAACCCCTGTTCCTATGTATTCAATGGTCATTACTTAATTGGCTATAAACGAATTTAAATAAGTTTCTATGGCCGTTTTTAAATCAGCGTCTGTTTGATCTGAAATTGCTTGCTTCAAACGAATATCTTCCAGAATACTTTCATGATTGGCTCTTATTGTTGACATTAACCCCTCCTCAAATCGAGTCACATCACCTACAGGAACATTATCTAGAAAACCGTTAACCCCCGCATAAATAGCTACAACCTGTTCCTCAACCGGTAATGGTTGATATTGTGGTTGTTTTAATAATTCAGTAAGCCGCTCGCCTCGCGCAAGGAGACGTTGTGTGGCAGCATCAAGGTCGGAAGCAAACTGAGAAAAAGCTGCCATTTCACGGTATTGTGCCAATTCCAGCTTAATTGAACCAGCAACTTGTTTCATAGCCTTAATTTGAGCTGCTGATCCTACACGGCTTACAGACAAACCGACATTAACAGCTGGACGGATGCCAGAATAAAAAAGGTCGGTTTCTAGGAAAATCTGACCATCCGTAATCGAAATCACGTTGGTCGGGATATAGGCGGAAACGTCACCCGCTTGTGTTTCGATTATAGGCAGGGCCGTAAGCGAACCACCCCCCAGTTCATCATTCATTTTCGCTGCACGCTCCAGAAGTCGAGAATGCAGATAGAAAACATCTCCGGGATAAGCTTCGCGACCGGGTGGACGCCTTAACAGAAGTGACATCTGACGGTATGCTACTGCCTGCTTAGAAAGATCATCATAAATTATTAAAGAATGTTTTCCATTATCTCTAAACCACTCGCCCATCGCACAGCCCGTATAGGGCGCCAAATACTGCATGGGCGCTGGATCTGAAGCCGTTGCGGCTACCACTATGGAATATTCCATAGCACCTTGATCTTCTAGGGTCTTAACAATTTGTGCGACGGTTGACCGTTTTTGGCCAACAGCCACATATACGCAAAACAATTTTTTAGTTTCATCTTCTCCGGCATTGGCACTCTTTTGATTGAGAATTGCATCAACAGCCACCGCTGTTTTACCCGTTTGACGATCACCGATAATCAACTCGCGCTGACCACGTCCGATGGGTATAAGGCTATCAATAGCTTTGAGTCCGGTCTGCATTGGCTCGGTAACAGATTTACGTGGAATAATACCAGGCGCTTTCACATCTACTCGGGCACGATCAGCCCCCTCTATTGGTCCCTTACCGTCAATCGGATTGCCTAGGCCATCAATCACACGTCCGAGGAGTGCGGGCCCCACCGGAACATCTACAATGGAACCGGATCTTTTTACCGTATCGCCTTCTCGAATGGTACGATCATCGCCAAAAATAACCGCTCCCACATTATCAGTCTCTAAATTAAGAGCCATTCCTACTATACCGCCGGTAAACTCCACCAATTCACCAGCCTGAACATTGTCTAGACCGTGAATACGAGCAATTCCATCTCCAACAGATAAAACGCGCCCTACTTCTGCAACCTCAGCATCATCAGAAAAATTAGCTATCTGATCTTTAAGAATAGAAGATATTTCCGCAGCGTGGATATCCATCACGCAGCCCCTTTCATAGCAAGTTGTAATCTTTGTAATTTTGAACGCAGGGAAGAATCGATCATCCTAGAACCAACTCGGACGACCATCCCTCCCAATAAATTAGGATCTATTTCCGTAGTAATAGCTACAGATGACCCGATTGCCTCCCTTAACGCGGTTTCAAGCGCGGCACGCTGAGCATCAGAAAGTTCATTAGCTGTAGTGATTTCCGCTTCCACCTCTCCTCGGTGATCAGAAACTAACGTTCTAAAATCCCTTATAACATTTTCAATGACAAATAATCTTCGATTGGAAGCCATTACCCCAACCGTATTACAGACAAGTTTAGATA
>MDTE01172707.1_pt1 | contig 13266 bp, 10 predicted proteins | sample 811231 | NCBI WGS metagenome assembly MDTE01 (sample SAMN05326651, study PRJNA326480) | marine metagenome | isolation source: seawater | place: Indian Ocean: Red Sea | collected 2010
CGACACACTTCGGCTCGAGCGCGGTTCACGCGTGTCTCGGTCCGGAGGCCGGCTGTATCGGGATTGCGATGACCAACGCGGGCCCGGAAATGGCCCCGTGGGGTGGACGAGAGGGTGTGGTGGGGACGAATCCGTGGGGGATCGCCGTGCCAACCGGTCTTGGATTCCCGGCCGTCCTGGACATCGCCCTCACGACTGCGGGCAAAGGCATGATGAACTGGCACGCCGCCGAAGGCTGGCCGATTCCACGCGACTGGGCCCTGACCCCGGATGGCGAAGAGACCGACGACCCCCACGCCGCGATGGCAGGCGCGCTGCTCGGCATCGGACAATACAAAGGCTACGGTCTCGCATTCATGACCGACGTACTGACCGGCGTCATCGGTGGAGGGGGGTACGGACTCACACCCTACGCCGATCCGAAGAAGTGGGACGTCAGCCACACGCTCATGGCGATCGATATCGAGTGGTTCATGCCTCTCGAAGAGTTTCGGCGTCGGATGGACGACTTCGCGGACATGGTGAAGTCTCGCGCTCTCCGGCCAGGCTTCGACGAAATCCTGATCCCGGGTGAACAGGAGGCGCGGCGGGTTGCACGGAAAGCCGACGTCGGCATCCCTCTCGAGGACAAGGCAATCGACGATCTCAACGCGCTCGCATCGGAACTCGGCGTGGCGACCGAACTCACGATCGTAGGCCCTTGGACCGACGAGACGCTTTGAAGCCACTTTCGTCCGACTTCTACGAGGGGGTCCGGAGGAACCTGCAGGATCGCGCTGAGGACGCTGGTCTGGACGGACTCCTGCTGCTCACGCCCGGAAATGTCACGTATGCGACCGGCTGGCACTTCTCGCGTAACGAGCGGCCGGTCGGTCTCTGGATCGGGACGAACGACGGGCCCTGGCTACTGGTGCCGTATCTGGAGCGTGAATACGCGATGGCCGTCCCGGGTGTCGACGTTCGCACGTACGAGGAATTCCCGGGCGTCATCCCTGCCGTTCTCTGGATGATCGATGAGATCGGTGCCCGCCGCATGGCAATCGATGCACTCGATGCGGCCCTTCTGCGGCATGCAGAGGCGAAACTCGACCGTCTCGAACTGGTCGATCATGCATTGCCCGAGCGGGCTGTGAAGACCGAGGCCGAGCTCGCACTGGTGCGGGAGTCCGCCTCCTTCGCCGATCAGGTGCTGGAGCGGCTTCTAACCGCAGGGGGCGACATCATTCGCCAGGGAGGGACCGAAGCCGATCTCCTGGCCGACTGCACCGGATACGTCAGTCGCATCCTCACTGACATGCATGGCGAGGCGTTCCAGGGGACCAAAATGGGCATCACGGCATCGGTCCACTCGGGCCCTCGCGGTGCCCTGCCCCACGGCTCGGTCACGACCCGTCGGCCCCAGCCCGGAGAACCCGTGATCGCCGGAATCGGATGCAGCATCGGCGGATATCATGCGGAGAGTGGCGCCACGTTCATTGTGGGCGAACCGAGTGGGGAGCAGCGCCGAATCATGGACGCCATGGAGCTGTCGACTTCGGCCACGGTCGCGGCCCTCGTCGGACGCCGGAGCTGTTCCGAGGTCAACGACGCGGCGCTCGCTCCGATCCACGCCGCGGGCCTGGGTGACGCGATCCGACACCGGATCGGCCATGGAATGGGCGTCGAGGGGCACGAGGCACCGTGGCTTGCACCCGGCGACGATACACGGACCGCCCCCGGCATGGTCTTTTCCTGTGAGCCCGGCATCTACCGCCCCGGTCTGGACGGGTGGCGTACGATCGATACCCTCATCGTCGGTCACAACCAGGTGGAGGTGGCGAGTGGCTTCCTGAAACGCCACCCTCCCGAGTCTCGAGTCCTCGATTGCTGAAATCACACACGCTTCTCTGAGGAGCCGGTAGCATGCCCGAACCCGCCGCTTGGCGATACGACAAGATCACGAAACCCATGTTCGACGTACCCCGCTCGCACGTGGTGCTCACCGGACGCGTTCTGACCATGGCCGGTGACGTGATCCAGGACGGCTTCGTAGAGATCAAGGACGGATCGATTGTCGGAGTCGGAGTCCGCTCGGAGCTCGATGCCGGGACAGCCGAAGTAGAAGAGACCGGAGGCACGATCATGCCGGGACTCATCAACAGCCATGCGCATCTGAATTGGGATGGAATCCACGATCTGGCACGTCAGTCGATGGACGACGCCCGCCCGATTTCGGCATTCAAGGCTGCGGGCAACATGCTGAAGAGCCTGCGCGCAGGCGTCACGATGGTGCGCGACCTCGGCTTCCACGACATGAACCTCTACTCGAAGCAGGCCGTCGAGCAGGGCATCGTTCCGGGCCCGAGACTGAAGGTGTGCGGCGCGGCAATCATCCAGACCGGTGGCCACACGTACTGGGTGTGTCGGGAAGCAAGCGGAGCCGACGAGATACGCCGAGCGGTACGTGAACAGGTTAAGGGTGGCGCCGACCTCATCAAGATCATGGCGTGCCACGACACCCTCGAGTTCACCGATGAAGAGCTCGAGGCCGTGATCGACGAGACACACCGTAACGGGCTACCGATTACCGCTCATGCAACGTACGACGCGTGCATTGAGCGAGTCGCTCGCTTTGGTGTGGACTGCATCGAGCATGGTGGCTCGATGTCCGCGGAGACCATCGCTCTCCTGCTCGAGAAGGGAATTCCGGTGGTCACGACCTTCGCCCCCATCGTCCAGCAGAGTCAGCCGGATATTGCGCGACAATTCGGGATTCCCGAGTGGAAGATCGAAGAGCGCAAGAAGGCGATCGCGGACCCCGCGCGATACGAAGGCCTCGTCAATGCGGCCAAGGCCGGTGTCCCGATCGTCTTCGGCACGGACGCCGGCAGCCCGGCGGTGGAGCACGACGTGATCGCGCCCGAACTCGCTCACATGGTCAAAGTCGGCGTCTGCTCGGACAACATGGACGCGCTCGCCTCGATCACGATCCGTGCGGCAAAGGTTTCGAACATGGACGACATCATTGGAACGCTCGAGGTCGGCAAGGAAGCCGACGTCATTGTCGTGGACGGCAACCCCGACGAGGACCTCTTCGCCCTCGAGCACGTGAAGACCACATTCGTTGCCGGCCGGAGGATGTTCGGATGAGCCTGCTCACGGACCGGCTCGCGCCACGCATCGTGGAAGAAGACGGTGCCTTTCGGACCCGTATGCTCGGCATAGCAGCGGGTATGAACGACGTCATCGCGCTCGGACGGGGTGATCCGGATTTCCACACACCCGCGCACATTGTCGAGGCGGCGAAGGCCGCTCTCGACGCGAACCACCACCACTACACGGGACCAACCGGCATCCCGCAACTCCGAGAGGCGATCGCCGAAGATCTGGCCCATCGCTACGGCCTCGACTATGCCGCCGATGAAGTCGTGGTCACGGCAGGTGCGCAGGAAGCGATGATGCTCACGATGCTCGGGATGTGTGCGCCGGGCGACGACGTACTGATCACGAGTCCACGTTTCACCTCGTACGACACGGCGGTACGGCTCTGTGGAGGCAACCCGATTCCGGTGCCGACCTTCGAACATGACGACTTCGCGCTCGACGTCGCGGAGATCGAGAAACGCATCACGCCGAGAACGCGGATGTTCGTGCTCGTCTCACCCAACAACCCGACCGGCGCGGTCACGCCGCCGGAAAAGATCCGGGCGATCGCCGAAATGGCGATCCGTCACGATCTGATTGTCCTCTCGGACGAGATCTACGCCCAAATGATCTACGCGCCGAATGAGCACCTCTCGATCGCAACCCTGCCCGGCATGCGCGAGCGAACGATCACCCTGAACGGGTTCTCGAAGACGTATTCGATGACCGGATGGCGGGTCGGCTACCTCGCCGCGCCGGCCGACCTGGTCCACATGCTGACCGAACCCCGCCACACGCTCTCGATCAACGCGTGCACGATCAGTCAACATGCCGCACTGGCCGCACTGACCGGCCCGCAGGAGCCGATCGAGGCAATGATCTCCGAGTACGCGGAGCGCCGCGCGTGGCTCATGCCCGCGCTCGACGACGCCGGCTTCACATACGGCCATCCCGGAGGTGCATTCTACATCTACACGAACGTATCGTCGTCCGGACTTCCCTCCCCGGACTTTTGCCTGCGACTGCTGGAGGAGACAGGTGTCATGCTTTTCCCCGGCACGATGTTCGGCGACGAGACCACCGACTACATCCGCATCAGCTATCTGCAACCGCTGCCCCTGATCCAGGAGGCGATGGAGCGCATCGCCACCTTCACCGCTCACGCCCGGTCCGAGGCCTGACACGATGACCAACCCGAACGCAGACGACCGCTTCGTCGGCATCCAGATCAGTCCGATCAGCTTCGTGGACGAGGGTACCGACACGGTGCTCGACACACTCCAGAACCGGGTCGGGGTGAACGTGCTCATGCTGGGCACCGTGAGCTGGCTCGGCCTGAAGTCGGGTCGCTCGATCAGTCATGAGCTCGATGGATGGCCGGACCATGGTGTGCCCGAGCCGTATCAGATGCGTGGTGGTGCGTACTTCGATCCGGACCCACGCTACTACGAAGACACCTTCATGGCGGACTATCGGAGTCGGGATCCCGAGTTCGCCGGGAAGGACGTCCTGAAGATGGTGATACCGGAAGCACACGAGCGGGGCATGAAGGTCTTCATCGAGCTGATGGAGCCATTCTTCAAATATGCCGGCCACGGCTCGGCCGGTAACGTCGAGATTCCCACGCTCGCCCAGGCGATGGAGGTCGACCTCTTTGGTCGGATCGGAGACTCACCGTCGACGTCGAATCCCGGATATCGCAAGTGGATCCACTCGATGATCGAGGACCAGGTTCGAAATCACGACATCGACGGGGTCATGTGGTGCAACGAGCGGAATTCCCCTCTAGACACTCTGATCCAGGGCGGAGCGCCGGGCGACTTCTCCGAACCAGCGCGACGTGAAGCCATCGAGCGTGGGATCAACGTCGAGGCATGCCGGCAGGCGCTCCTGCGCGTCTACGACGTCATGCAGGAGGCTGCGGCCGGAAAACAGTTCCCGGACGGCGCTCTCGTGGAGTTCGTACGGGTGCTGCTCGACAATCCCGAGGCACTCGTCTGGGAGAAGTTCTGGCTCGAGCGGAACAAGGATCTCGACCGGGAACTCTATGGCCTGGTGAAGTGGTGCAAGCCCGACCTGCCCTTCGGACTCAACGTCTGGAACCGGAACCATTTCAACCTGATTCGCCGTGCGCAGTGGCCGTGGGCAGAGCAGACACGGTACGCCGATTTCGTGAAGCCGATCACCTATCAGCATCAGGCGGGTGAGGTCTGGGATCGCGAGCTGGGGTACTTCCGAACCACGCTTCTTCGAGACTTCGAGCCCGACGAGGCGACCCGGGGACTCTTCCGCATTCTCGGCTTCAACGAGGCTCCGTACGAACAGCTCGTCGCGACCGGCATGGACCCGGACACCTACGTCTACGGCCAGTGCGAAGATGCGCTCAGAGGAGTCGCCGGTGCCGCCAAGGTCTACATGGGTATCGGAGTCGACGCTCCTCGTACCCGACCGGAGACCGCGAAATGCTCGAAAGACATCGTGTACCGTTCGGTCATGGCGACGTACCGGGCAGGTGGTCACGGTGTCGTATTGTCACCGAACTATGCGTCGATGCACCTGACGCACCTGGACGGTGTCGCGGAAGCGCTGGACGAGCTGGGGATGAGGTGAGGAAGCGATGATCTGTCGCGAAGGTCACGCCGCGTGAGCACCGACTCTCTGCTCGAGGTCCGCGACCTCCAGACGAGCTTCCTCCTTGGGGGGCGTGATCCGCTGGCAGCCGTCGATGGAGTGAGCTTCACCGTCGATCCAGGAGAAACCCTTGCGATCGTCGGAGAGAGCGGATCCGGGAAGTCCGTCACTGCGCTCTCGATCATGCGCCTGCTCCCGGCCCGGGTAGGGCAGATTACACGGGGCTCGATCCACCTTCGTGGACGTGAACTGACCGGGCTCCCCGAAGAGGAGATGCGAGCGGTCCGAGGCAGTGAGATCGGGATGATCTTCCAGGAACCGATGACGAGCCTGAACCCGGTGCACACCATCGGAGCGCAGATCTCCGAAGTGCTCCTCGAGCACGAGAAGGTGTCCGCAGCCGAGGCACGGGAACGGGCGATCGCAATGCTGGAGCTGGTTGGTATTCCCGTGCCCGCGCAGCGGGTCGATAACTACCCGCACGAAATGTCCGGTGGAATGCGTCAGCGGGCGATGATCGCGATGGCGCTGGCATGCAGCCCGAGTCTGCTCATCGCGGACGAGCCGACCACTGCCCTGGACGTGACCATTCAGGCCCAGATCCTCGACCTCATGGAAGAGCTTCAGGATCGACTCGGCATGGCGATCATCTTCATCACGCACGACCTCGGCGTCGTCGCCCAGATGGCCCAGCGTGTCGTGGTCATGTACGCGGGTCAGGTGGTAGAGACCGGACCGGTCGAAGAGATCTTCGAACGTCCACGCATGCCCTATACAGCGGGGCTGATCGCATCGATTCCACGACTGGGGGCAGGCGAGGATGGTCAGCGCCTCCGGACGATCCCCGGGAACGTCCCGGCACTTTCGGAGCGGCCGACAGGGTGCCGTTTTTCTACCCGATGCCGTCACGTTCAGACCGCGTGCCGCGACGCGTCCCCGTCGCTCGACACCGTCTCCGACGGTCATGAGGTCCGGTGCCGTCGCTGGAACGAACTCGATCTGGCTGCGGAGGTCGCGTCATGAGCATCCGGGACGAACTCCTTCGTGTCGACGGTCTGGTCAAGCACTTCCCGGTCCGCGGCGGGGCGCTCAACCGGGTCGTCAATCACGTGCAAGCGGTAAGCGACGTCTCATTCACCGTCCGCCGAGGTGAGGTGCTGGGCCTCGTCGGTGAGAGTGGATCTGGAAAAACGACCGTCGGCCGTCTGGTGCTACGACTGGAGGAAGCCACCGCCGGGACGGTCGAGTTCGACGGCACGAACATCATGCAGCTATCGAAGGCCGAAATGCGCCGCTTCCGCAAGCGGATGCAGATCATCTTCCAGGATCCATTCGCCAGCCTGAATCCGCGCGAGCGTGTACGCACGGTCATCGGCCATGCACTCGCACTGCACAACATCGGTACGCCCGCCACGCGCGGTGATCGAGCCATCGAGCTCATGGAGCAGGTCGGCCTCTCCGCCGCCCAACTCGACCGCTTTCCGCACGAGTTCTCGGGCGGCCAGCGCCAACGCATCGGTATCGCCCGCGCACTCGCCGTGAAGCCGGACTTCATCGTCGCGGACGAACCTGTTTCCGCGCTCGACGTCTCCGTTCAGGCGCAGGTCATCAACCTGCTCAGCGATCTGAAGGACGAGCTCAACCTGACGATGCTGTTCATCGCTCACGATCTCGCCGTGGTCGAGCATGTCTGTGACCGAGTTGCGGTGATGTACCTCGGCAAAATCATGGAGATCGCCCCGGCGGCCACACTCTACGACGAGCCGAATCACCCGTACACGGAGGCGCTGCTTTCCGCCGTGCCTACGCCCGAACCAGGGAAGAAGCGGAAGCGGATCGCGTTGACCGGGGATATCCCGAGCCCAATCGATCCTCCATCAGGATGTGTATTCCGAAGCCGCTGCCCGCGAGCGGAGGCCATCTGCGCTGAGAGAACACCGGAGTTGGAACGAGTCGGGCTAGATCACTTCAGTGCGTGTCACCTGACAAGGAAGGATCAGCCCTCGTAGGGTTCCACGTGCGCTCGATCGGGGACACGGCATCCTCAGGCTGCATCACGATCGCGAGCCCCTTGTCCCCTCCGCTGCCCCTCATCTGGGATGGCGGAAGCCCGACCCATTCGCTCATCCACTGCACACGGACCCCCATCCCTAGCGACCGGGGCAGACGCCAGACTCCAGGTGCGCTCGCGGAGAGACCCAGGGGCATCGAGAGAGTAGTCCACGATCAGCCTGCCGCCTCCCATCATTCGTCTCGCCGCCTAAGTCCTATTGCCAACGCCCGTCGTCGAGGGTTCTATGGGGGTCCGTCACGACCTCGCGCCTGGCGAGAGATCGGCGCCGGAATGGTCTCACCGAAGGAGTTCCGCTCAGATGAATCGCACGAAGGCCCTCTCGTTCCCGTTCGCCGTCGCAGCACTCTTCGCCGTACCGCTCGCCGCTCAACAGTTCGGCGGACCGATCGCCGTCAGTGGCGATCAGATCCTCGTGGGGGAAGCCGGAAATCAGACTCTCTCGGGTATCGTCTACGTCTTCGGTGACACGAACGGTACGTGGAGTGAGATCGATCAAATCCGTGTGACCGACGTGGCTCGCTCTCCGGACGGCTTCGGTCGGTCCATCGCGGCCGACGGGACAACACTCCTCGCAGGAGCACCGCTTGAGAGTGCGGCCTACGTGTTCGAACGCCCGGGGGCAGGAGCTTGGAGTGAACCGACCCGCGTGGTCGGGCCAGCTGACGGCGGCTTCGGATCGGCCGTTGCGATGACCGAGCAGTTCATGATCATCTCAGCCCCCTCTGAGGGGGCAGGCGTGGTCTATGTGTAAGACCGCTCTTCGCTCCAGAGCACTGTCCGGGTGGATGCACCCGCTGGCGTTGACGGAGCCTTCGGCGCTCTGCTGGCGACGGACGGCGCTCACCTGCTGGTCGGCGCACCCGGACCGCGGGCCGCAGCCGGCTCGGTACACGCCTACACGCTGGACGGCCTCGAACCGCTGGGCCAGCTTGCGACCGACGACCTGCCGGAACGTTCGGCGTTCGGCAGTGCTCTCGCGGTGCACGGCGGGACCGCGTACGTCGGCGCGCCAGGCTTCGATAACCGTGTCGGGGCGGTCTTCGTGTTCGAGTTCGCCGAGGGTGGATGGACCGAAGGCGCACCGTTGCGCCCTGTCATTGCCGCTCCGAATACACAGTTCGGCACCTCGGTTACGGCGAACGACGACGCGCTCCTCGTGGGCGCGCCCGGTGCATCTGGCGGCGCCGGGGCCCTCTACCGTTTGAGCGATGCGCAGGGCATGACGCAGGTCAGCATGATGGGCAGCGAGACCGCCGGTGACGGAGCCGGGTTCGGTGGATCGATCACGGCCGTGGGGGACGTGCTGGCGGTCGGCGCGCTCGGGGTGGACGAACGCGCGGGAGCAGCGGTGATCTTCGCCGGTGGCACCGAGCGAGGCACGGTCATCAACGAGGCGCGAGGGTTCCCGTCAATCACCGGCGACGAAGTCGAGTGTGCCGAAGGCCGAGCCGACGTCTTCGAGTGCGAGAGTGTCAACATCGTCTCCTTCCTGCCGATCAACGAGATCGGTGGCGCGCGCGGGACTCGTGTAAACGACATCTGGGGATGGGCAGATCCGGAGACCGGGATCGAGTACGCGATCGTCGGGCGGACGAACGGGACCTCGTTCGTCGATCTCAGTAATCCCTCAAACCCGGTCTATGTCGGTGACCTTCCCAAGACTCCGGGCTCACGAAGCGCGATATGGCGGGACATGAAGGTCTACAGTGATCACGTCTATATCGTGGCCGACGGGGCGGGAGCCCACGGAGTTCAGGTGTTTGACCTCAAGGAACTGCGCCGCTTCGAGGGTGAACCCATCACGTTCGACGAGACCTTCCATTACGATGGCATCCATAGCGCCCACAACATCGTGATCAACGAAGACACCGGCTTCGCCTACACGGTCGGGAACAGCGCAGGTGGGGAAACCTGCGGCGGTGGGTTCCACATGTTGAACCTCGAGGACCCGTCACGTCCGACCTTCAACGGCTGCTTTGCAGACACCAACACGGGTCGTCGCCTGACCGGGTACTCTCACGATGCTCAGTGTGTCGTCTACCACGGCCCGGACAGCGAGCACGTCGGCAAGGAGATCTGCCTCGGCTCGAACGAGACGGCGCTGAGCATTTCAGACATGACCGACAAGTCCGCTCCGCTCGCGCTCTCCAGCGCGAGCTACCCGAACGTCGCCTACGCGCACCAGGGCTGGCTGACCGAGGATCACCGATACTTCTACATGAATGACGAGGGCGATGAGCCCGGCGGCCTGGTCGAAGGAACTAGGACGCTCGTCTGGGACGTGCAGGATCTCGACGACCCAATTCTCGTCTACGAGTACATCGCAGAAACGAGCGCGACGGACCACAACCTCTACATCGTCGGGGACCGGATGTATCAGTCGAACTACGACGCCGGATTCCGGGTTCTCGACATTTCGCAGCCGGAGCGCCCGGTCGAGATCGGATACTTCGACACCTCGCCGTATCAGGGCGGTGCCTCGTGGAGCAACTATCCCTACTTCGAGAGCGGGCTCATCGCTGTCACCGGGACGGGCGATGGGCTCTTCATCCTGAAAGATGTCTCGAAGCGCTTGATCAGCTGAGGAGAAGGGCTCGGGTCGAGCATCCAAGAGACATCGACAAGTACGGCAGGTTGCAGGCTTCGAGTTGGAATGAGGCCTGTGCCTGCCGCGTCGGCTCAGCCCAACTCACGCCGCACCCGGGCCGAGACCCACTCGGCGAGTACGACCGTGGCGAGGATGACGCCCAGGATCACGCTCACCCGAGACCAGGCTAGCGCGTCGATCGACGCCTGAAGTGCCATACCGAGCCCGCCGGCTCCCACGATCCCAAGAATCGTCGCTTCGCGAATGTTGATCTCCCAACGGTACACGCTCACACCGGCCATCGTAGGCAAAACATGGGGCACGAGGCCGTAGGCGAGCGACTGGGCACGGCTAGCCCCCGTCGTGCGAATCGCCGTCACCGGGAGATCCGGGGCCTCCTCGATCGCCTCGTACACGAGCTTCCCCACGAAGCCGACGGATCGCAGGGCAATCGCCATGGTGCCTGCAAGGAGTCCGGGGCCCACGAGCACCACAAGAACGAGAGCCCATATGATCGAGTTGACCGAGCGTGACGTCACGAGAGCAAGGAGCGCGACCGGCCGTAGCAGGCGCTCCGAAGGCGTGGTGGTTCGCGCTGCCAGAAAAGCCAGCGGAATCGCCAGCGCAACGCCGAGCACAGTTCCAAGCGTCGCGATGTGCACGGTATCCACCAGCGGCCTCACAAGTGCCGACAGGTACGATCCGTCCGGCGGAAACATGCGCGCGCCCATGTCCTGGAGTTGCACACCAGCGTCCAGAACGAAGGCCCATGTGGTCCGAACCGAGATATGCGTCCAGGCCCATGCGAGGCCAAGCAGCCCGAGCAGGGTGGCGACAAAATGAAGCAGACGCTCCGACGGGCTGCGCCAATCCCACGTCCGTCGCCGGGTGAGCGGCTCAGGCATCAGGAAACGCTCCGCCGGAGACGCCCGGACAGCAGCTCGCCGACGAACAGCACGGCAATCATCAGGATCAGGATCGCGGACACCGACTCGAATTCGTAGCGCGCGAACGCCGTAATGAGCGTTGCCCCGATCCCGCCGGCTCCGACGAGCCCGATGATCGCAGATTCGCGGAAATTGATGTCCACCCGATACAGGGTGAGGCCGAGGATACGCGGCATGACCTGAGGAAGGACACCGAAGGCGATACGAGACGGTCCCGGTGAACCGGCCGCAGTCAGCGCCTCGAGTGGAGCCGGATCGATCTCTTCGACCGCCTCGGCGAGGAGCTTACCGAGGAAGCCGACGGTGGCCACGGCAAGCGTCGCCACTCCGGCGAACGCACCGAAGCCGAACATGGCGACGAAGAGGATCGCGACCAGCACTTCGTGGAACGCACGAAACACCGCCAACACGCTGCGGCATACCGCGTAGATCGGTGCTGGCGCGAGGTTCCGCGACGCTCCGAGGCCAAGTGGAATCGACAGAACGAAGCCCGCGGCCGTGGCGATCAGCGTCATGGCGAGGCTCTCCACGAGACCAGCTCGGATGTCCGTCCACCGTGTGACGAAGTCTGGCCGCAGCAATCCTCCAAAGAAGTCCGACGCTCTCGTCAGACCCTCGGCCACTCGGGCCAGATCCACGTCCACCGTGAATACAGCCAGTGCGGCGTACAGCACAGCAACCGCCCAGAGGGCACGACGGACGGACCTGCTGGCAATCCGGGGCGGCGGCCGCCATGAACGTGCGGCGTCAGTCGACACGGGGAACGTCGTCCTGTCGGGACCCAACGACATGCGGCTCGACCGCCTCCTCCCCGTAGATCTCCGTCAGCACAGCATCATCGAGATCCCGAGGCGGTCCGTCGAAGACGATGCGCCCCTCATGGAGGCCGAGGATGCGGGGACAAAATCGTCGGGCGAGTCCGACGTCGTGGAGGTTGATGATCGCTGCCAGGCCACTCTCCGCGCAGACCTCTGCGATCAAGCTCATAATACGCACTGATGCGGCTGGATCCAGGCTGGCGGTGGGCTCATCCACGAGAAGAAGCTCGGGGTTCTGGATCAGCGCGCGGGCGATGCCGACTCGCTGCTTCTGGCCACCGGACAGCTCGTCACAACGCCGATCCTCGAGTCCCGACAACCCCATCCGATCGAGAAGACGGAACGCGTCCGTCACGTCTTCAGCATCGAATCTTCTTCGGATCGCTCGCCAGAAGCCCGTTCTTCCGAGGGTTCCGCAGAGCACGTTTTCCATGACCGTCAACCGCTCCACGAGCGCGTGTTCCTGGAAGATCATGCCCATCCGTCTGCGCGCCGCTCTCAACTCGGTCGATCCCAGGGTCGTGAGTTCCTCGCCCCTCAGGCTGATCGAACCCGAGGTGGGCTCCACGAGTCGTTGCACCGAGCGCAACAGGGTACTCTTGCCCGCACCGGACGCCCCGATCAATCCCACGATCTCGTTCGCCTCGAGTGCGAACGAAAGACCGCGCAGAACCTCCCCTTCCGAGGCGTACCCGACTACGAGGTCATCGACACGGAGTACGGCCGCATCACTCATCGGCACGCCCAACTCGTCCCGGACGCGACATCGATGGTGCGGATGACCTCCCAGTGCTGCTCGTACGTGATATCGATGAAGCCATCCTCCTCCTGGAATTCGTGGGCCAGTTCGCTCCCCTCCCAGGCGAACGTACGAAACGCCTCCCCTACGGCCGAAGCGATCGCCGGCTCGAGGCGGTTCGACACACCATACGCCGTTGTGGGGAAGGACACGGACCGGTACAGAACCCGAAGATCGTCCCGACTGCCCATGCCTCTGGCTAGGACTTGGTCGATCACCTGGTTGGCCACTGCTGCCGCCTCGTAGTCGCGCTGGAGCACGCCGAGGACCGAGTTGTCATGCCGCCC
>MDTE01077169.1_pt1 | contig 13265 bp, 11 predicted proteins | sample 811231 | NCBI WGS metagenome assembly MDTE01 (sample SAMN05326651, study PRJNA326480) | marine metagenome | isolation source: seawater | place: Indian Ocean: Red Sea | collected 2010
CGATTGACGAGAAACTCGCCGAACGGCAGCCTGCCAGCCAGGGCAAGGCGACCTTCGAGGGCAAAGACATCGACAACCCGAACGAGCGCTACTCGACACCGCCGCCGCGGCCCCGCAAAGAACCTGAAGAGCCCCCACCAACCAGCGGCAAGGCCGTCTTCGAAGCAAAAGACCTGACCCCGAAACGCTGACGCCGGTTGCCCGATCAGGCCAATCCGCCGTCTATGCGCCCGGTGCCAGCAGCTTCAGCAGATTCATGTCCGGCACGACCAGGTTCCCTTCCGGGTTGACCGGCTGGATGCAGACGTGCGAAGAGCCCGCCGCGAAGTGCGCGTCGATGCGCGCCTGGATCGTGTCGACATCGCCCCACGCGAACGTGGCGTCGATGAAACTGTCCGACAGGGAGTCGATGTCCGACTCGGTAAAGCCGAGCCGTATCCAGTTGTTCCGGTAATTTGGCAGCGCTGCATAGGTCTTGGCTGTCGTGCGGGCAAGTTCCCTTGCCTTCTCCGCATCGGTGACCCCGATCACCTTCTGCTCGACGCAGAGCCATGCGTCGGGGCCCATGATCTCCCGCGCGGTACGGGTGTGTTCAGGCGTCGTGAAGTACGGGTGCGCGCCCCGGGCAGCGGTCGCTGACAGTTCCAGCATCTTCGGCCCAAGCGCCGCCAGGACGACCGGCGCGTCCTCCGCGGGCGGCGCGGCACGATATATGGCATTCGCCTGCTGCATTTTCCCGAGGTAGGTCCGCATGGTCGACAGCGGCTTGCCGTACTCATGACCGCGCACCATCTCGACCATCGGTTGATGCGACACACCGAGCCCGAGTACAAATCGTCCGCCCGACTGTTCGGCCAGGGTCTTGGCGCCAGCAAGGGTCGCGCCGGGATCGCGGTTATAGATGCTGGCGATGCCCGTCGCGATGACGAGTTTCTCCGTGTTCGCCAGCAGCCAGGCCGCGTGCGCGAAGGGGTGACGGCCGATCGCCTCGGGTATCCAGAGCGCGCCATAGCCGAGCGCCTCCAGTTCACGTACGAATGCGGCAGAGTCCGGCGCGGTCATGCCGTCCGTGAAATACCAGACGCCGAGTTTGGGGAGATCCATAAGTCACCTGAGCTCGCTAAAAAACCGCGATGGTAGAGGATCGACCCGCCCCTCGCCAGAATCCGCGCAGGTTCAGATCTGCCCGAGGATCGAACGGATCGCCTGCTCGCGTTCCGCCTTTGAGTACCCCTCGAAATAGCGGTCCAGCAGACGTTCGGCCACCATCACGCGGACAGTTTCCAGTCGCGCAGCATCGCCGAACGATGATGCCTCCAACGTCTGCAGCAGCTTGAGCATCCACTTCAGTTCCGGTTCCGGCACGTCGCCCGCGAGAGCCGACTGAAGACGCTCGAGCATACGCAGTACGTAGGTCGCGCCAAGTTACGCAGCCGCCGGCACCGCCGATGCTTAGAGAAGAAACAGCCCCTCATCCGTGTGGAACCGGCCCGCTTCGGACCACGGGGCCGCCTCGGCCCGGGCCAGGTGCGTTCTTGCTTCCGCGAGCGGGTCGGCCTCGCTCATGCGGCCGGCGACGAGATACCCGCACTCAGGTCAGCGCTGAGCGACATGCGATAGGCGCGCGCCGCTGTACCGTAGAACAGGTCGTTTCGATCGGCGCCCGCGAGACCCAGTTCGTCCGCGACGCGTTTGAAGGCGTTCCAGAGGTTCGTGTAACCGCAGGACACCTTGTCGACGGGAAAGTTGGACTCGAACATGCAGCGACTCGGTCCAAACAGCTCGATCAGGCGTTCGAAGTAGGGCCGCCAGGCGGCCGCGAGCGTGACGCTCCCCGGTGCGGAGTCCCCATTCTCGAAGCCAAAACCGTAGGTAGGCATCCCGCAGCCACCCACTTTGACAACCACATTGGGGCAGGACGCGACCTCCGTGACTCCCGCAAGCCAGGCCTCCCAAACAGTCGTTTCGCGCTGGCCGGCGTAAGGCCCGATGGCCATGGGCCCACCACAATGGTTCAGAACGATCGTCACGCCCGGGAATGCGCGCGCCAGATCCACGACCTCGCTCAACTGCGTGTGATACCCCCAGCAGTCGAAGGAGAGCCCGAGCTTGCCGAGTTCGGCAAACCCTTCGCGAAAGCCAGGCGTCCCCAACAAGCCTTCAATGTCGCGCGTGGGATGGTGGGAATTGCGGATGTCCGGTGACGCATGCCAACCGTGCGCATGTCGAATCCCGCGGAAGTTGGCTCCTGCCGCAATGTGTGCGTTCAGCAGTTCGGAGACCGACGCACCCTGGGTCAGGTCGGCAAAGCTCACGATCCCGCCACAGGCGCGTACACCTTCGCCGTAAATGCCGGACGCCGCGACAGCGGCAACGCCCTGCACGAACTCCGTTTCGCCAACCGCGCGATGTGGGTCTGCCGCATCTTCCCGATACATCGACAGACACTCGACGAAAACGGTGTCAAACACGTTGTGGCCGCCGCCCCGGGTGTCTTCCATGAGGTCGTCGGCAAGATACCGCAGGTGCGTGCGCTGGCCTTCCCCGAGTTCCGGACGGGGTCTGCGATCCCAGAGATGATGATGGGGGTCGATGATCGGCTGCGCGGGATCGAGTGCCGCTTCCCGCGTCCCGTCAACCCAGCGCCGGAGCGCGTCTCCGCCCCGGTCCTCCGCCAATTCGGCGAGAAAATCGCGTCCTTCCATCCCGTATTACCCCCGAGAGTCGTCTGTTTTCGTCACGCCTTCCGTGATGTGCGGTCGAACGAGCACCTGGGCGTCCTTGCGTTCGTAGTCTTCGTACGGCGCGCGCGCGGAGTCCAGACAGCCCTGGATCGCCGCCGCGGGCTGATCGAGGCAGGCCATCTCCTGGTGTGACTGCACGAGGTCGTAGAGTTGCGCGTTCGTGCACCCGCCGAGCATGAGCCCTGCGAACACGACCCACACAGCGGCGTGCGGCGCGCCTGACCCGGGCCCTGTTGTCATATCCCTCATGTGTTGCTCAGGAGAGCATCTGGTGGGTCGGCGCGCAGAGCTTCGCTATATCGATGTCATGGGTGCATGCGCCGGCACACGGTGAGCCGTCACAGGTCAGGCACGCACTCGCATCGACGTCGAGCGCAGCATACTCGTCCCGCGCAAATGAGAAGTCGCCGTAGTCGGTTGCATACATCCGCGTCCGCAGCACGTCCGCCATCGGGACGTTGAAGGGGCATGCGCCTGCGCAGTCGTTACAGGCGTGCCGGCAATAGGTGGCGTCCGTCATGGCCGCGTACTGTTTGAGCAGATCGAGATCTGCGTCGGTGACCTCGGCTGCGCCCGAGGCACCGAGGTACTCGTCGATCTGGTCGGTCGACGTCATGGAAATAATCGCCGCGTCGACGTATCCCGTATTCAGCGTCCACTTGAACGCTGCTTGCGCAAACGTGGTGTCCCCGCCAGCCTCGTAAGGCCGCATGTCGTTGAGCCGCGCGCCGCGCAGCACCTTCATGGCGACGATGCCGACGTCCTTCTCGCGGGCCTTCAGCATCGCGTTGGGCAGCGACTGCTGATTGGCGACAAAGTCGAAGGACTTCGTGACCCGCTCGAAGAACGACGGATCTTCCCCAAAATTCTGCGCGAGCAGCATCGTGTCGAACATGTCCTGCGACACCGCGTACTCGACACATTCGGCAAGGTATCCCGCGTGCCCGGACATTCCCGTGAAGCGGATCTTGCCCTGCCTTTTGGCCTTCTCCACGAACTCGAACCACTCGGGGTTCTTCAGCGCATCGACATCGTTGACCGCGTGGTTGAAGAAGATGTCGACGTAGTCCGTTCGCAGACGTTCCAGGCTGCCTTCGAGCGCGGACATGAGCTGTCCCGCGCGGGTGCTCGGACCCGCGATCATCTTGCTCGCGAGGTAGACCTTGTCACGCTTGCCGACCAGTGCGTTCCCAAGCACCGTTTCGGAGGCGCCTCGCGTGTAGCTCTCGGCCGTGTCGTAGTAGTTCACTCCAAGGTCGAACGCGTGATCGACGAGGCGTTCCTCGCCCATGCGCAGGCGGCTCGAGCCGAAGGAGATGTCGGAAATCTGCAGTTCCGTGCGACCCAGCCTGACGTAGCGCTGGACGCCGCCCTTCACCGCGCCGGTCGCGGGCATGGTGTTGGCGTTGGCAGTGGCGGCAAGGCCGGGAAGCGCTCCCGCAACGCCGGTGGCGGCGCCAAGGCGCAGAAAGCTGCGGCGATCCAGTTCGGTCATGGCTATTCCTCTCAGGCGCCGCGCGGAGCCGGACAGCAGACTCGATTCGCCTGCCCGGGTCGAGCGGCTTGTCGGTTGTGGCCGTGACGGCCAGGCATGGACGCCGCATCCCTCTTTCGGGGTCTTGCGCAAGCTTACGGCGTGCGCCCCTCGAGGTCGAGCGCCCGCCCCGTCCCGCTCACCCCATGGAACGGACACGTTGACCCCGGCGGGAGGTCCTGCGCGCGAAGGTCAATGTTTGTGCGGCGCGGTGCGCTTCGAGACGGGCAAACCGCGAGTGCTCGATGCAACCATCGCCGAGGGGTCGAGGGCGGCCGCACGGCGATGACCGTTCCGCCGACCTGAGCGCCCCGCGGTCCCTCAGCAGCCCTTTCCCACGGTATGCTCCGAGGCCCTTTTGCACACTGCCGGAGAAGCCATGACCACCGGAGGCGAACTGCTCATAGCCTGTCTCGAAGCCCAGGGCACAGATCGCGCGTTCTGTGTGCCTGGCGAGTCCTATCTCGCCGTCCTGGACGGGTTGCACGACAGCTCGATCGAGGCCGTGGTGGCAAGGCAGGAAGGTGGCGCGGCCATGATGGCCGAGGCCGACGGCAAACTCACCGGACGCCCGGGAATCTGCTTCGTGACCCGTGGACCCGGGGCAACCAACGCGGCTTCGGGCATTCACGTGGCGCGGCAGGATTCGACCCCGCTCGTGATGTTCGTCGGCCAGATTGGACGTGACATGCGCGGTCGCGACGCCTTCCAGGAGATCGATTTCACTGACATGTTCAACGGCGTCGCCAAACTTGCATTGCAGATCGAGTCGGCGGACCGCATTCCCGAAATCGTGAGCCGGGCATTCGCCGTGGCGCTCCAGGGCCGTCCCGGCCCCGTCGTCGTCGCACTGCCGGAGGACATGCTGCGCGATACAACAGACGCGGCGCCCTGCAACCTGGTTGTTCCCGCACATCCCGCCCCGTCACGCGCGGACATCAGCGCCGCGCACGAACTGCTCTTCGAAGCAGAGCGGCCCGTCGTGATCCTGGGCGGCTCCGCATGGGACGCCGGGTCCGCGGCGCGGGTGCAGAACTGGTCGCTTGCCCTCGGCCTGCCGGTCGCGGTTCAGTTCCGTCGTCAGCAGCTTGTACATGCAGACCAGCCGAACTACGCGGGTGACCTCGGCATTGGCGGCAACCCGGCACTCCGAACCCTGATTGACGAGTCGGATCTCGTGATCCTGCTGGGTGGCCGAATGTCCGAGATTCCGAGCCAGGACTTCACTCTGCTCGAGATCCCCAATCCATCGACGCGTCTCATCCACGTGCACCCCGGCGCGGAGGAGCTGCAGCGCATCTACGCGCCAACCCTCGCGATCAACTCGACGCCAGGCGAGTTCCTCATCGCCTGGGGCGAGCCACCGACACGGACGCTGCCCGAGCGGGTGCGGCAGGCACACACCGATTACCTTGCTTGGTCAGAACCTGCCCCCCAGCAATCCCGTTGGGTCGACCTGGGCACCGTGATTCGCGAACTGAGGGAACATCTGCCCGCAAGCGCCATCCTCACGAACGGCGCCGGGAATTACTCCGGCTGGTTGCACCGGTTCTTTCGGTTCCGGGGTTACGGCACGCAGGTGGCCCCAACTTCCGGCTCGATGGGCTACGGCCTGCCGGCAGCGGTTGCCGCCAAGCTTCGCCGTCCGGAGGCGCCTGTCGTCTGCCTCGCGGGAGACGGATGTTTCCAGATGACCGCCCAGGAACTCGGCACCGCGGTTCAGGCGGAAGCCAACATCATCGTGCTCGTGATCGACAATGGAACCTACGGCACCATCCGCATGCACCAGGAGCGGAACTATCCGCGGCGCGTCTCAGCCACGGATCTCGTCAATCCGGACTTCGCTGCGCTGGGCGCCGCATACGGAATGTTTACCCGTCGGGTCGAGACGGACGCTGCCTTCGTCCCGGCACTCGAAGAAGCACTGAACGCCGGCCGCCCTGCCCTGCTGCACATTCGCACCGACCCTGAAATCCTGACGCCCACGACCACCATCAGTGAACTGCGCGGCGACTGAGCGTCATCAGCGCATGCGGGACACGACATGGCTGGCACATGATGAATGTATGATGTGCGCCCTCCATTGGGCGCCCTTCAGCGCGTTCACTTGGCCAACAAGAACTTAGCCAAACAAGAAGACGACAGATGAGCTGGGAAAGCGACATACAGGAACTTGCCACGCGCGAAGCGCTGGCCGAAGAGATGGGCGGCGCGGAGAAGGTCGAGCGTCAACACCACTTTGGCAAACTCACGATCCGCGAACGCGTCGATGCCATCACCGACGGGGGCAGCTTCCACGAGATCGGCAAGCTCGCCGGCGTGTCGCAGTATGACGACGACGGCAACCTGCAGTCGTTCATGGCCTCGAACTTCGTCTTCGGAACGGCGGAGATCGATGGTCGACCGATCATCGTCTCCGGGGATGACTTCACCGTGCGCGGTGGCTCCGCGGACGCAGCCATTCCCGCCAAACGCAGCCAGGCCGAGGGACTTGCCCTCGAATTGCGCCTGCCGCACATCCGCCTCGTCGACGGCATGGGCGGAGGCGGCAGCGTCAAGACCATCGAGATGGCGGGTCGCACTTACATTCCCGGCGTGCGCGGCTGGGAAACTGTCGTCGGTCACCTCGGCGTCGCGCCGTCTGTGTCTTTGGCGCTCGGCTCTGTTGCCGGCATCGGTGCCGCTCGGGTCACCACGGCTCACTACTCGGTGATCGTAAAAGACACCGCGCAGATGATGATCGCGGGCCCGGCGCTCGTCGATTGGGCGAGCCTGGGTGAAGTGTCCAAGGAAGAGCTCGGCGCCAGCAAGATTCACACGCGCAACGGCTCGATCGATGATGAGGTGTCATCCGAAGCGGAGGCGTTCGAACGCGCCCGGCAGTTTCTCTCTTACCTGCCATCGAGCGTCGACGAACTGCCCCCGGTTGTCGATAACCACGATCCGGTCGATCGGGCAGAAGAAGACCTGCTCACGATCGTGCCGAAAGATCCCCGCAAGGTGTACAAGATGCGCCGCGTCATCGACGCCGTCGTGGACCAGGAATCCTTCTTCGAGATTGGCAGGCGCTGGGGCAAGTCCATCATCACCGGGCTCGCGCGCCTCGACGGAATTCCCGTCGCGGTGTTCGCCGAAGACCCCATGGTGTATGGCGGTGCGTGGACGACCGACTCCTGCCGCAAGATGATCCGGCTGGCGGACCTCGCTTCGACGTTCCATCTGCCGCTCGTTCATCTGGTCGACTGCCCGGGATTCCTGATCGGCAAAAAGTCGGAAGAGTCCGGCACGATCCGTTTCGGCTCAACCGCCCTCGCCGCGCTCGGCCAGTCGAACGTGCCGTTCTGCAGCGTCGTCGTACGCAAGGCCTTCGGTGTTGCGGGCGCGGCGAACAACAAACCCGGCAGCGAACACTTCCGCATGGCGTGGCCGTCGGGCGATTGGGGCTCACTGCCAATCGAGGGTGGAATCGAGGTGGCCTACAAGTCTGAACTCGCCGAGGTCGACGACTACGACGAGCACCTTGCGAAGATCAAGGAACGGCTCAACCGGGTGCGTTCACCGTTCAGGTCCGCGGAGTATTTCGAGATCGAGGAGATCATCGATCCGCGCCAGACCCGTTCGAACCTGTGCCGCTGGGCGAAGCTCGCAAGAAAGGCACTGCGGCCGGGTCCATACGCCGTCACGTACAGACCGTAGGGCACGCGAGCGGGGTCGCGGTTCGTCAGACCCGGCCCTTCTCCAGTTCGAGTTTGCCTTTGATGAGATTGATGCGGAGCAGATCGCTCGCGCCTTCGACGAGGCGCAGTGAGCGTACCTCGCGATAGAGGGCTTCGAGCGGATGGCCCTTGACCAGCGCCTGACCGCCAATCAGCTGCACACCGCCGTCGACCACGCGGCCGGCAGTTTCCGTGCAGAATACCTTGCAGGCGATGACCTCGTTGACCGAGTTGTCCCCCGAATCGACGATCCGCGCCGTCCGATAGAGCGTGCTGCGCGCGGCGTAGGTGTCGATCCGCATGTCCGCATAGCGCATTCGCACACCTTCCCGGTCACCGAGCGGAACACCGCTGCGGTGCGGCTTGCGCAGGTGCGCCTCCACGAACCCGAGCACAAACTGGCACATCCCCACAGCTTGCGCGGAGACGAGCAAACGAACATTGCCAATATTGCCGAGAGCGCGCGGCATCCCCTCGCCAATCTTTCCGACGACATGGGCAACGGGCACCTTCACATTGTCGAACTTCATCGCCACGTGCCCGCCGCCTTCCATCGACGCGAACTCGCGATCGATGGAAACGCCGTCCGCGGTCCGGTCGATCGCAACCATGGCGGTCCCGGCTTTGCTGCCGTCGGCGTTTTCGACGTTCAACAGTACGGAGACGAAATCCGCGGTCGCGCCGCCCGTCACATAGGACTTCTGCCCCGTCACGAACAGATGGTCACCATCGAGTTTCGCCCATGTGGGGCGCGGGGCGCTGTCCGGCTCCGTGAACCCGAACGCGCCGCGCTTTTCACCGCGCAGTACGGGGAGCAGGTAGTGTTCGCGCAGCGATCCCTCGGCAGCGTGCAGCACGCCCGGACCGGGACCGAACACGAAGCGGGACGACTGCAGATTGGCCGCCGCGAACAACTCGCGGAGGACGGTCAGTTCAAGCGAGGTTCCGGGCCGCCCTCCAAACTCCTCCGGCTGGGTCATGTAGAAGAAGCCTGCTTCTTTGGAGGCTTCCCGGACACGGGACCCGGCCTCCGGGTCGCCGCTCGCAAGCGCCGCGTCCGCTGGCCTCAGCACGTCATCCACAAACGCGACCGCGCGTTCGCGCAGCGCTTCGACGTCGACGGGAAGCTGTTCAGGCATGGGGTCTCTCCTCAGAAGGCCGGGGGCAAGAGGATGCATCCTCTCGAAGCGCGCCATTATGACGGCAGCGGCGGGTCGCGTCTCACCTGTAACGATCAGCCCCTCCACGACGTCGATAAGAGCGCGTCCATGGGGGATTGCCTGAGTGGTTGAGACGACGAACCTGCAGTCAAGACGTCGGTCGGTCGGTGCCTTCTACTTCCAGGCAGGTGTAAGGGAGTTCATCCCGATCTACCCACTCTACGCCATCCTGATGGGCGAAAACGGGATCACCCCCGTCGAACTGGCGACGCTGTTCTCCATCTGGTCGTTGGTCGGCATCGTCGCGGAGGTCCCTTCGGGCGCGCTCGCGGACACGCTCTCGCGGAAATGGCTCGTCGTAGCGAGCGCCGTACTGAAGTCGCTGGCATTCCTCACCTGGTATCTCGAACCGAGCTTCTGGGGGTACGCGGCCGGTTTTGCCCTTTGGGGCATCGGATCGTCGTTGCGCTCGGGCGCCTGGGAGGCGCTGCTTCACGACCTGCTCGCGGAGTGGCACGCAACCGGCGACTTCGCGAAGATTTTCGGGCGCAGCAACGCGCTGGCAACCCTCGGGGTCGGGGCGGGCGAACTGGCCGGCGGACTCATGATCATCATGGGCTACGACTTTGTGCTGCTCATCAGCATGGTAATCCCACTCGTCGCGGTGGCGCCGTTTGCACTGTGGGTCAACGATCCGCCCAAAGATGAGCGGGCATATGAGGCGGACTACTTCGACAACCTGAAGGCAGGCATCGCGGAAGCGGGCGCCAATCGTACGGTGCTGTACATCCTGCTCACCTACTCGACACTCATCGTCACGTACGGGGTGTACGAAGAATTTGTCTCGCCGCTTTTCCTCGAGAAAGGCTTCTCACTGATGTGGGTGGGTATCCTCGGCGCGTTCATCAGCGCCATGGAGGCGGCGGGCATGGCGCTGGCCGACCGGGCACGCTACATCCCGCTGACAAAGCTGCTCCTCATGATGGCCGTCGCGTCCCTTGTTCTGGCGGCGACGTTTCCGCTTGGCGGCTGGATCGTCCCGCTGATGATCGGGGGCTACTTCACGGTGTTCGGCATGTCGTCCACCATGTTCGGCGCAGAGCTGCAGGGCGCCATCCAGGGACCGGCGCGCGCCACCGTGACGTCGGTCGCCGGCTTCGTAGAGAACATCGGCGCCGTCCTGGGCTTCATGGCGTTTGGCGTGGTCGCTGAGTACTTCGGCATGAACGGCGGGACGCTCGCGACCGGAGTCGTCGCCGCATTGCTTGCGCTCGGGTTCATTGCCCTGGGCAACGCCTGGGGCATCACCCGCGGCAGCGAGTCAGACTGACGATCAGGTGAGCCAGACCGGGTCGTGCGTCCCGAGCGGTGACGTCGGCAGATCCCAACGCGGCTGCGTCTCGGAAAGACGGAGAATCGGCCCCAGGTGCTGCATCTGCCCGTAGGGTGTCTCACTCGTCACCGCGATCTCATCAATCTTCGCTTGAGGCACGTCAGCGCCCTTCTCGAAATCAACGCGGCGCTGACGGCAGAGGAACATCCCCGATTGGCAGAGCGAGGCACGCACATGCCACGAACCCCCTTCCACCGCCCTTCGCGCAAGCGCGACGAGCGTGCCGAAGGCGGCGAGATACCCGGTGGTGTAGTCACAGGCGGCGGCGGGTAACAATGCCGGGTCCGGCACGCCGTGTTCCTCGGCGATGCCGGTCACAGTCTGCGCCAGTTGCTCCCAGCCGGCGCGTTCCCTGAACGGACCGTCGTAGCCGTAGCAGTTCATCGACGTATAGACGATGCCCGGGCGCATCTCCGCAAGCGCCTCGGGTGAGAGTCCCCGCGCGGCCAGCACCCCCGGCCGATAGCCCTGGCTGAAGACATCCGCATCGCGCACGAGGCCATGCAGCGTTTCGAGTTGCGCCGGATCGTTGAAGTCGAGATAACAGGTCCGCTTGCCGTGGCCCGTGTCCATGACGAAACGATCTGCCTGAGGCAGATGCGGGGCGGTGACCATGAGGACATCCGCGCCGTGTTCGGCAAGCGTGCGTGCGCAGGTGGGCCCCGCGAGAATCCGCGTGAGGTCGAGCGCGCGAATGCCGGCAAGCGGCCGGTCGCCGGCGGGCATGGGTTCCGGGTCCGAGTCGGCGATCCTGGTGATCTCGACGACCGGTTTCGCGGCAAGGGCCCGGCCGTGCGGATGCGTGAGCCACTCCGCGTTGCTTCGAACCATCGCACCGCAGCCACGTCCTTCGGCGATCGCGTTCTCCAGATCGAGCGCGTCCCACGAACGGATCGCCGCTCGAACGGAGTCGAGGTCTTCATCACAGCCAAGCACTGCCCGCACACGCTCGCCGAGGTGCGGCAGACCAAAGTGCGGCAGAAAGAACCGCCCGTCTTTCGTCGGGTGCGGCGAGGTCAGCCCAAACCGTGCCGGCGTCGCGGCTGGATCGGGCGGCGGGTCACCCGCAAGGCGCATGTAGGCGTAGCTCTTGAGCGTCGCGGCGGCGTGGTTCGCATCAACTGTCACCGACTGACGACGATCGGTGCGCTGCTCCCAAAGATCTGCTGCCGCAACCCCCAGTGCAGCCATGACCGCAGCCGCCGTTTCACCCAGCGCGAAGCGTGTCGCAAGGACGGGATCTTCCCCCTCAATGCGCACGTCCCTGGGCGGGGTCCCGCCCCTGATCGCCATCAACTCGCCAAATGCAGGGTTCTCCGCCGCGTCACCCATAACCCGAAACCTTTGCTCTGCAGTGCGGTCATAATGCCCGAGCACCGGAAGCGGGTCACGACGCCTCATGTCACCCATCACCGGCAGTTGCCTGTGTGGCGCTGTCCAGATCGAAGTTGACGCATTCACGGGACCGTTCGAACTCTGTCACTGCACGCGATGCAGAAAGCTCTCCGGCAGCGAGTTCATAGCCGGCATCTGCGCCAGCAGCGGAACACTTCCGGTTCGTCGCCGGGCAGGACCGGATCGAGACATTCGAAGCTCCGATCCTACGCAGCCCGCCCGCTTATCTCACCTGTTTCTGCCAGGTCTGCGGCTCACCGACGCCCGCACCCCACGTCGATGGGGAGTTCGTCGAGATCCCGGCCGGCATGCTGAACGACGACCCGGGATTGCGCCCCGACAAACACATCCTTACCGAGCACCGTGCTGGCTGGCACGTGATCGACGATGACCTCCCGCAGTTCGACCGCGAGGGGATCGACGCCCATCGCGCACGGCAGAAGGACCCATAGGCGCGCACTCCGATGTCGGGGAGCCCCTGGCGGCACTCCGATGTCGCCGTGCCACAGCCACGGGACGGTGGCCGGGCGGGCGCCCGGCTACGACTCTGACCGAACGCCCGCGAACGGCTGAAGCAGCTGGGCGAGAACCCCCCGCACAGCGCCACGCGCGCCAACCGATTGGGGCCCTGCCCCTTCGGGCAGATACCGCGTGCCGAAGACCCAGTCCCACACGATCACGGATTGGCCGAAGTTGTGGTCACACTCAGCGGAGTCTGCCGAATGATGCCAACAGTGTGACTCGGGTGTGACGAGTAGCCACCCGAGTACCCCGTTCGCGCTGGCGACGTTCGCGTGCGACGCAAACGCGATGACGTACGCAAACAACAGATAGTAGATCGCGACAGCGTGCGGAATACCCAGCAGGACCAGGACTCCGAAGCGCGGGACCGTCACGAGCGCCAGATCCACAAAGTGGAAGCGATACGTATTGAACCAGCAGAGCCTGGGGGCGCTGTGGAAACGCCAAATCAAAGGAACCCGATGTTGCAGGCGATGCAGCCAATAGGGACCCAGCTCTGCGGCGAGCAGGGCGAACAGCACTTGGATCGCCAGAGGCAGGCTGACGGGCCACGGACTCGCGCCCATCGACCCGTGGAGGACTGCACCGCCCGCCAGCGTCGCTGGCACCACGATCCCGCCCACCACGATGAGCGTCACCAGCGTATGACCGATGTCCTCCGCGAGGTCATCATTCAGGTGGTTCCAGCACGCGTCTGACGGCGCGACGCGTTCGATGACGATGATTGCGGCAAGGCTCGCGAGGACGCCGGCGAGCAACGCAAGCGGCGCGCCCAGAATGGTCCCGGAAAGCAATTCGAAC